>Ga0302296_1002845_pt1 | contig 11419 bp, 11 predicted proteins | sample III_Fen_N3_1_FD_194546 | JGI IMG/M metagenome (GOLD analysis project Ga0302296, IMG submission 194546) | Peat permafrost microbial communities from Stordalen Mire near Abisko, Sweden - III_Fen_N3_1 | ecosystem: Environmental > Terrestrial > Soil > Wetlands > Permafrost | place: Sweden: Abisko... | reverse complement strand
TTCCTTTTTTTTTGTTTAAAAACTATAACGAATCAGGTTTGTTTTTATAAACAGATTGAATTGGCCAGTTCCTGAGCTACCTCCCGACCCTTTAATTCTTCAACCAGTTTCAACGCAAATTGCACAGCCACACCTGCACCTTTGGCTGTATATATATTCTCGGATTTTACAATCTTATTCTTAGATAATATTGCGCCGCACAGTTGATTTTCAAACCCCGGGTAACATATAGCTTCCTTACCATTAAGCAGGTTCATTTTGCCTAATATTGATGGAGCAGCACAGATTGCAGCTATATTTTTGTTTTCGGACATTTGTTTGGAGATTAGCGTCTTCAGACCATTATGTGCATCCAGATTTTTTGTGCCGGGCATTCCGCCTGGTAGGTACAATATATCATTGTCTGAGAAATCGGTTTCAGTAAACAAATAATCAGCAATGACGGGGATTCCATGAGCCCCTTGTACTATTCTGTTTTCAGAGATAGAAACGGTGGTAACCTCTATTTTGGCACGTCTGAATATGTCAATAGGAGCAATGGCTTCAATTTCTTCAAAACCATCAGCGAGAAATATATAAGCTTTCATCGTGTTTTATTCTAATTTATAGTTGTAAGTGATAGTTCCTGTCTCAATACCTTTGCCTTGGGTGAATTTTGTTCTATTGGCAGCAGACATGGCTTCTCTGCGCATTTCTGCGTCAGAAATAGTAGTAGGCGAACCGATTGAAGTGCCGGTTACAACGCCGTTTTCATCGACCCTGATATTGACAGTTATTTTTCCTTCGATGTCTTTTGGATAATTTGGTTTAGCTGGATTTCCTGCATAAGAGCGGTTTCCGAGTCTGAAGCTTGAACCAACGCCTGAAGTTCCTCGACCGGCAGGATTTCCCTGTATCCCGTTGCCGGAACCGTTGCCAATGCCTTTTCCTGTTCCATTTCCGGAGCCGGTACCGCTCTTACTTCCATTTCCGTTTCCGAACAAACCGTTTACCGAACTGGCCTTGTTGATAGCTTCTTGTTCTTTTCTTTTTTGCTCGGCTATCCGTTTGTTTAATTGTTGCTGTTGTAATTCCTGCTCTTCTTGTTCTTTTCTGATACGTTTCTTCTCGTTTTGTTCGGCAATAGCAACAGAGTTGTTTTGTTGGGTCATAAATTTCTCTTCCACCGGTTTCGAAGTGGTAGTGGCTTGTTTGACTTGTTGAGTCTGGGTGCGTTCCTCTATCGGTTTGAAGGGTGTGGCACTTCCTGCCGACATTTCTCCTGAGCCACCTCCATCGTTACTATCACCAAAAGCAACCATAAGACCTTCTTCTACAGATTTTTGAGTAAGTGTTGGCATGACGGCAAACCACAGTATCAGAAAAATTATCAGGCACGATAAAGTAGATCCGATTAAAGCGTAGATATTAGACTTTCTCAGATGATTTTTATTGGTCTGATTAATGGATGGTGATTTGCTAAACGTATATGTCATTTTAAGTAGATATTTAAATGCTCTTTTTGGGGATTTAAATTGCAAATTTCTTACCGTTTTATCGGCTGTTTTACTCTAACTGCTTTTTGTAACGCTTTATTGTGTCCTCAAGTCCAAAATATAAAGCATCGGTAATCAGAGCATGCCCAATAGAGACTTCGTCTATCCAGGGGATAAGTCTATGCATGTATGCCAGATTTTCAAGACTCAAATCGTGTCCGGCGTTGAGTCCGAGCCCCAGTTTTTTGGCAAGTTTAGCTGCTGTAATGAATGGAGCTATAGCTTTTTCCGGGCTTTTAGGATAATCGGTGGCGTATGGCTCGGTATATAACTCTACGCGGTCAGTTCCGGTTTTAGCCGCGAACTCAATATTTTTCAAATTAGTATCAATAAAAATCGAAACTCTGATTCCTACGCTTTGAAAGTCTGCAACCACTTCTTTTATAAATTCCAAATTTGTAACGGTGTCCCAACCGGCACTTGAAGTAATGGCTTCGGGCGGATCCGGCACTAACGTGACTTGATGAGGTTTTACGGATTTAACAAGCTTTAAAAAATCGGGAGATGGATAGCCTTCGATGTTGAATTCGGTTTTCAGCAGAGGCTTCAAATCCCACACATCGGCATATCGTATATGTCGTTCATCGGGGCGGGGATGAACTGTAATTCCTTCTGCTCCAAACTTCTCACAGTCTAAGGCAACTTGGCATACATTGGGGATATTTCCACCTCTGGCATTTCGGATGGTAGCTACTTTGTTTATATTTACGCTTAGTTTTGTCATAATTCTCTTTAGTTTATTGCTTTATGCGGTATTTTTATATCTGCCAAGTCATTATTAAAACACTTGCACGTGTCATTTTCATTTAGTTCCTTTGCATAGCTTTTGATATCTGAAGCTATTTCTGCTACAAAAATAATTAAAAAAACGGAAGCTTGTCTGTTTAAAGCTATCTTTCAGTTATTTTTAAATTTTTAGGGGTGGAAGAGTAAATGGTGTTAAACTTATTTTCAATTGACTTTTGGAATATATTAATTTCTTGACATTATGAGAATAGCCCTTTTTGGAAATATCTATCGGAGTGTGTTGCTGTCGCATGTTCAGATTTTGTTTGAGTATTTTGAAAATAAGGACGTTGTACTTTTACTCAATAAAGAATTGTATGAATTTGTGAGTGAGCATGGTGCCTGCAATATGAAGCGTACTGAAATTATTATGGATGATAACTTTGAAGCTGATATAGCATTGAGTATTGGAGGTGATGGTACATTTCTGAATACTGCTGCCAGAATTGGTCGAAAGCAAATTCCTATTTTAGGCATTAATACTGGACGTTTGGGCTTTTTGGCCGATGTGTCGACAGAGGAGATTGTGCCGGCGCTCGATGCTGTTCTGGCAAAAAAATACAGCATACAGGACAGAACATTGCTTGCTGTTGAAACGTCGGATGGTACAGCTTTTGACTATCCCTATGCGTTGAATGAGGTTTCGGTTTTAAAGCAGGACAGCTCGTCTATGCTGAGTATTACAGCCAGTGTAAATGGCGAGAAGGTTCATACTTATCATGCCGATGGGTTATTGGTTTCTACTCCAACAGGCTCCACGGCTTACTCGATGAGCGTGGGCGGTCCATTGGTAGTTCCTGAAGCTGAAAATTTTATTTTGTCGCCCATTGCTTCACATAGTTTAAACGTGCGACCTTTGATAGTGCCTGATACATGGGTTTTTGAACTGGAAGTCAGTAGCCGGAGTCAGTGTTATCTGGTGGCGTTGGATGGGCGTTCAAAGGTGTTGGATCTTTCCACTAAACTGAAAATTACCAAGGCGGATTATACAATTAAAGTCATTAAGCAATTGAATCATACTTTTTTCGATACATTGAAAAATAAGTTGATGTGGGGAGTGGATAAGAGAAATTGATGTGATAATTTGTTGATGTGGTAATTTGCTAATTCATGATTTGTTGATTATATAATATGAAAATAGTTTTTATGGGCACACCGGATTTTGCGGTGGCGAGCCTGAGAATATTGGTTGAGAATAAATATGATGTTGTTGGGGTGATTACCATGCCCGATAAACCTGCCGGACGTGGACACAAAGTTCAGTATTCGGCGGTAAAACAATACGCGTTGGAGCAAAACCTGAAATTGCTGCAACCCGAGAAATTAAAAGACGAAGCTTTTTTGGAAGAATTACGCAGTTTGCAAGCCGATCTACAAATCGTGGTGGCATTTCGTATGTTGCCTGAAGTGGTTTGGAATATGCCAAAATACGGAACATTCAACCTGCATGCTTCGCTGCTTCCGCAATATCGTGGTGCTGCACCTATCAACTGGGCTATCATTAATGGTGATAAAGAAACAGGTGCAACGACTTTTTTCCTCACGCACGAAATTGATACCGGTAAGATTATCCAACAAGAGAAAATTACCATTGCCGAAACCGATAATGCGGGCATTGTACACGACAAGCTGATGGAAATGGGAGCGGAGCTGGTAAAGAAAACCGTGGATATGCTTATCGAAGGTAAAATTGATGCAGTAGATCAGGCGCAATTTATCCATCCGGATATGGAGCTGAAAGCTGCACCCAAAATTTTCAAAGAAACCTGTCAGATAGATTTATCGTGGGCTGTGGAGCGGGTTTATAATTTTGTTCGTGGACTGTCGCCTTATCCGGCTGCATGGGTGGAACTTCAGTTTCCGGGACAAGCCGAAACTGTTGTGCTGAAAGTTTATGAAACAGAAAAAGAATTTGAAAAGCACGACTTGACGGTAGGTGCTATTGTAACCGACGGAAAGAAATTTGCCAAGATTGCTTTGACTGACGGATTTATTCAATTAAAATCGGTTCAGGCACCAGGCAAAAAACGCATGGAAATAGGAGAGTTGTTGCGCGGAATGCGGTTTTGATTCTCTGAGGTGATGATGTGGTAATGTGATAATTAAAAAGTCTAGTACATTTAATTATCACATTACCACATTAATTTTATTATTACATCATTTCGCCGCTATCGTTTCAATCTCCACCAAAGCACCCAAGGGTAATGCTTTTACAGCAAAGGCCGAGCGAGCCGGACATTCTGTTTGGTAGTATTTCTTGTACACTTCGTTCATACCTGCAAAATCGGCAATGTCCGACAGGAAAACTGTCGACTTAACTACATCAGCAAACGTATATCCTGCCTCAGTCAGAATTGCATTGATATTGGCAAAAACCTGCTCGGTTTGTGCGGTAATATCAGTTGCTTCAATTTTTCCAACTGCCGGATTAATCGGAATTTGACCAGAAATGTAAAGCGTACCGTTGGCTTCAACTGCCTGGCTGTATGGGCCAATCGCGGCTGGAGCATTTGCTGTATTGATAATTTTCTTCATGATTTTTGTTCTTAATAATTTGACCACAAAGATAAATATTTTTATTTTCTAATACCCTCATTTTTTTTTATCTTTGCAGTCTTGAAAAATTCAGAACCAAGTGTTTTTATAGCTCTGAGAAAGAATAGATTGTAGCTTTCAATGCAATCGTAAATCGTAAATTCGTAAATCAATAAATAAAAAATGGAACTCGCAAGTAAATACAATCCCACTGACATCGAATCAAAATGGTATCAATATTGGCTGGACAATGGCTTTTTTAGTTCAAAACCTGATGGTCGTGAACCTTACACCATTGTTATTCCTCCGCCAAATGTAACCGGTGTGTTGCACATGGGGCACATGCTCAACAATACCATTCAGGATGTGTTGGTTCGTTGGGCGCGTATGCAAGGCAAAAATGCTTGTTGGGTTCCGGGAACGGATCACGCTTCTATTGCTACCGAAGCCAAAGTGGTTGGGAAACTTGCTGCCGAAGGAATCAAAAAAACCGATTTGACACGCGACGAATTCTTGAGTCATGCCTGGGATTGGACGCACAAACACGGTGGAATTATTCTGGAGCAGTTGAAAAAACTGGGTGCTTCGTGCGACTGGGATCGTACGGCTTTCACTATGGACGAACCACGTTCCGAAAGTGTATTGAAAGTGTTTGCCGATTTATACGAAAAAGGACTTATCTACCGCGGTGTTCGCATGGTCAACTGGGATCCAAAAGCTTTGACAGCACTGTCGGACGAAGAAGTAATTTTCAAAGAACAACAAGGTAAATTGTTCTACCTGAAATATAAAATTGAAGGCGAAGATGTTTATGCCGTTGTTGCAACAACCCGTCCGGAAACTATCATGGGCGATACCGCGATGTGTATCAACCCGAACGACCCGAAAAATGCACATTTGAAGGGCAAAAAGGTAATTGTGCCGCTGATTAATCGCGTTATTCCGGTAATTGAGGACGATTATGTGGATATTGAATTCGGAACAGGTTGCCTGAAAGTAACTCCGGCGCACGACGTGAACGACTACATGTTGGGGGAAAGATACAATTTGCCTTCTATCGATATTTTCAATGATAATGGTACATTGAACGAAAACGGTGCGCAATATGCAGGACTCGATCGTTTTGATGTTCGCAAACAAATAGAAAAAGACCTTGAAGCTGCTGGCTTACTAGAGAAAGTAGAGCCATACACCAATAAAGTTGGATTCTCTGAACGTACCGACGCGGTTATCGAACCAAAGCTTTCGATGCAATGGTTTATGAAAATGGAAGAGTTGGTAAAACCGGCTCTCAACGCTGTAATGAGCGACGACATTCAGTTGTATCCTGCTAAATTCAAAAATACCTACCGCCATTGGATGGAAAATGTGAAGGACTGGTGTATTTCGCGTCAACTTTGGTGGGGACATCGCATACCTGCTTATTTCTTACCACAAGGCGGATTTGTTGTAGCCTTATCAAAAGAAGAAGCTTACCAAAAAGCGTTGGCCATTGTCAACTATCCATTATCCATTGACGACCTGCGTCAGGATGAAGATTGTTTGGATACTTGGTTCTCATCGTGGTTGTGGCCAATTTCGGTGTTCGATGGCATCAACAATCCCGAAAATGAGGAAATCAAATATTACTATCCAACCAATGATTTGGTGACTGCTCCTGAAATTTTGTTTTTCTGGGTAGCACGTATGATCATTGCCGGATACGAATATAGAGGCGAAATGCCGTTCAAAAATGTTTATCTGACCGGTATTGTTCGCGATAAATTGGGTCGTAAGATGTCTAAATCGCTCGGTAACTCGCCCGATCCGTTGGATTTGATTGCTCAATATGGTGCTGATGCGGTACGTTTGGGTATGTTGTTGACTTCGCCTGCCGGAAACGATTTGCCTTACGACGACAGTCTTTGCGAGCAAGGCCGTAACTTCAACAATAAAATTTGGAATGCTTTCCGTCTGGTAAAAGGCTGGGAAGTGGCTGATATCGAGCAACCGGAATCGGCTCGCATGGCGGTAAAATGGTTCGAAGCGCAATTGAACAAAACATTGCTCGAAATTGAAGATTTATTCTCAAAATATCGTTTGTCTGAAGCTTTGATGGCAGTTTACAAGCTGTTCTGGGATGAGTTTTCGTCATGGTATTTGGAAATGGCTAAACCCGCTTACCAAAAACCAATCGACCGTATCACCTACGAAGCTACCCTCGGTTTCTTCGATTCGTTGTTGAAAGTATTGCATCCGTTTATGCCATTTATCACCGAAGAACTTTGGCAAGCGCTTGAAGACCGCAAAGACGGCGAAAGTATCATGGTGGCATTGCAACCAAAAGCTACGGAAGTAAACGAAAAACTGATTACAGAGTTTGAATATGCAAAGGAAATTATTGCAGGAATCCGTACTGTGCGTTTGCAGAAAAATATCCCAACCAAAGAAAGCTTAAGCTTGCAGATAATACCTAGTGAGGCCGTCACTGAAAGTGACAGTCTCACTCAGTTCAACGCTGTGGTGGCTAAATTGGGTAACCTGGAAACAATAGAAAACGTAACCGATAAAGCAGCCGGTTCTATTTCGTTCCTGGTTGGCACGACCGAATTTTCTATTCCTATGGGTAGCCTGATTAATGCAGAAGAGGAAATTGCCAAGATGGAAGCTGAGATCAAATACTTCGAAGGATTTATTGAATCGGTAATGAAAAAACTGGGCAACGAACGCTTTGTGGCAAATGCTAAACCGGAAGTAGTAGAAGCCGAACGCAAGAAAAAAGCGGACGCTGAAAGTAAAATTGCTTCATTGAAAGAAGGAATTGAAGCGTTGAAGAAATAAATTCCGGGCAGCGGCTTTTGTCGCTTGCTGGATGATTAATAGATTCATTTCGTATTGTTTGATAATGCGACAAGCCGTAAAAGAAACGGCTGTTCGCTTTCTAGCATCTCAAAGCTAGTCGCAAATGGTAGTTATAGTACCGAGCAGCGGCTATATGCCGCTTGTCGGATGGTGTGTAAAGTGGCAATTGTCGTGTATTGAAAGTTTTGGTTGCTATGTTAATGCGATAAGCGGCTTAGAGTTGCTGTTCGCTTTCTAATATCCCAAGTTTAAACTGATAAATTGTTGTTATACCGTGCAGGACTCAAAGCCGGTTGCCGAATGAAAGAACAATGCGAATCTGATTTAACTGCTACTCGCTAGAAAAGCAAAAATATGTATTTCAAAGAAGAATGTACATATCACGTTTACAACCGAAGCAATGAAACCTTGTTTTATAATCGGGGAAACTATATTTTCTTTATTCAGAAAATACGAGACCATATTTTGCCTTTTGCCGATGTCTTGGCATATTGTTTAATGCCAAATCACTTTCATTTAATTCTTACTGTAAAAGCTGAGGGAGTCAAATTCTCAGATAAAAAGAAAAGAGAAGATATGCAGTTGCTACCTCAGGCAATAGGTACGATGTTAAGTTCATATACACAAGCTCTAAACAAACAGCAAGGTAGGCGGGGTAATCTTTTTGCACATAATACAAAAGCAAAAATTTTGAATGATGCCAAAGACGACTATGCATTAAACTGTTTTATGTACGTGCATCAAAATCCAATATTGTCGGAATTGGTTGAAAAAATAGAGGATTGGGAATTTTCATCTTTTCCAGATTATATAGGCATAAGAAACGGCACCTTGGTGAATAAACAATTGGCATTAGATATTTTCCGATTGGAAATAGATCATATCTACGGATTAACCTATAAAATATTACAGGATAAGCTTGATGAAGATTTTTTATGATCGAATAATCGCTTGTTTCGTTAGTATCGTGCAGCGGCTTTTGTCGCTTGCCGGTTAAGAAACATTCTTATCTATGCAACAAGCGGCATGTAGCCGCTGTTTGCTTTCACAAATTCAACTCAATAATCGCGAAGGCATTTTGACAAAGATTTTTATGATCGAATAATCGCTTGTTTCGTTAGTATCGTGCAGCGGCTTTTGTCACTTGCCGGTTAAGAAATATTCTTATCTATGCAACAAGCGGCATGTAGCCGCTGTTTGCTTTCATAAACTCATCTCAACAACCGCGAAACCGTCTCGACAATCGTATAAGTCATCTCGACAACCGCGAACTCATCTCGACAGTCGTATAAGCTATCTCGACAACCGCGAAATCAACTTTACAATCGTATAAGCCAACTCAACAACCGCGGAACCAACTTTTATTCTTCCGTTAATAGCTATAATAATCGAACTATTTACTTGGTGGTGATAATTGAAAACTCTAACTTTGCAATCATTAATCAAAAGCATATTTTATGATACCAACATATAAGGAACTTTGCGATTTTACGTGCGAAGTAGCCCGTTCTACCGGAAAATACTTGTCGGAGGAACGGGTGAATTTTGATGCATCAAAAATTGAAAGTAAGGGGTTGCACGATTTGGTGAGTTACGTAGATAAGGAGTCGGAAAAACGAATTGTAAGGGCTTTGCAGGCAGTTTTGCCGGAGTCGGGTTTTATTGCCGAAGAGGGTACGACAAAGAAACGGGGAGAACGTTTTAACTGGGTGATTGACCCGCTCGATGGGACTACCAATTTTGTTCAGGGAGTTCCGGTTTATGCTGTTAGTATTGGGTTATTGGATGGCGATGAACTGGTACTGGGGGTCGTGTATGAGGTAGGAAGAGATGAGTGTTTTTATGCGTGGAAAGGCGGTGGAGCTTTTTTGAATGGCGAACCGATTTATGTTTCGGATCGCAATGCTATGAATGATGCATTGTTGGCTACCGGTTTTCCATACTCCAATTTTGGTTTGCTGGATGAATATATCGCCGTATTGAAATGGGCGATAGTGGAGGCGCGCGGAATGCGTCGAATGGGTTCGGCAGCAGTGGATTTGTCGTATGTGGCCTGTGGACGGTTTGATGCTTTCTGGGAATATGATCTGAAATCGTGGGATGTGGCTGCCGGTGCGTTGATATTGATGGAAGCGGGTGGTACGGTAACCGATTTTTCGGGAGGACACAATTATCTGTTCGATAAAGAAATAGTGGCTTCTAACACCTTGTTGCACGGGGTACTCCAGCATAAGGTAGCAGAACTTATGAAATAAATCAATATACAAAGAGATATGCTAATTGACGAAAGGGATACACGCACAGAGCGTTTGCTTCAGGTTGCCAACGAAATGATGACTGCTGCCCGAACTGCTCCTAAAGGCAAGGGTTTTGATATTATTGAAGTACTGCTGGCTACTGGAGAAACTATCGAATTACTCTCGAAAGAAATGCTGAAGTACAGCGAAAAAACCGGTCTGAAGTTTATATTGCGCGATGCTGAGAATATTTTACATTCCGAGGTCATTGTACTAATCGGGACTAAACAAAAAGTTCACAGCCTCAATTGCGGGTATTGTGGATTTGAAACCTGTGCCGCTAAAAATGAATTTGCAGATGTTCCGTGTGCAGTCAACACCGTCGATGTTGGTATAGCCATTGGGTCGGCTTGTTCGGTTGCAGCCGATCACAGAGTAGATTCGCGCGTGATGTTTTCTGTAGGAAGAGTGGCGCAGGAACTCGAAATGTTACCCGGATGCAGTTCTGTTTATGGAATTCCGATTAGTTGTTCATCAAAAAGTCCTTTCTTTGACAGGGTATCAACCAATCCTTCCAAATAAGTTTACTCCGAAGCCGATAGTTCCGAACTGGCTTCGTAATTTCGCGAGCATTTTACAAACTCTTCAATCAGATTTGGATTGCTCTCGAAAGCATTGCCCACTACGACTATGTCCGCACCGGCATTGTAGGCAGCAATCAGTTGATCAGTTGTTTTGATTCCGCCCCCAACAATCAGTGGTAGCGATAATCCTGCACTTACACTGTGAATCATTTCAGGAGCCACAGGGATATCTGCGCCACTTCCGGCTTCAAGATAAACCATTCGCATTCCCAACAATTCGGCAGCAACAGCAGTTGATAATGCGATTTCATTCTTATCGCGCGGTATGGTACGTGTATTGCTGATATACTCCACCGAACTGGGTTTTCCACCGTCAATCAGCAAATATCCGGTTGGGATAACTTCTATTCCTGATTTTTTTATGGCTACTGACGATGTTATGTGTTGTCCGATTAAAAATTCGGCATTCCTGCCAGATAAAAGAGAAAGGTACAACAATGCATTGGCTTTGGTGCTGAACTGGGATGCATTCCCCGGAAACAGAACTATTTTAGACTTTACTTCTTCTTCCAGTAATTCAATCAGCGAATCGACCGACGTAACGGTATGACTTCCTCCTACAAAAATCAAATCTGGTGTGTTTGATTTAAGTGCTGCTATAGTACCGGCCAGTACACTTCCGCGACACTTGTCGGGGTCTAGCAGTACTGCCAGCATTTTGCGGTTTGCCTCTCTATTGAGTAAGATCGATTTATATACGTTTTTCATTTGCTGTTTTTTTTAATCCACACAATATGCCAGTGTGTAAGCCGAATTTTGAATAAAATGTAATTGATAAAGTTTTTTTGTCGGGACATGCTGCGCCATAATTTTGCCCGAAGGCTTAGTCTCGAAAGGGAAA
>Ga0302296_1002838_pt1 | contig 11429 bp, 8 predicted proteins | sample III_Fen_N3_1_FD_194546 | JGI IMG/M metagenome (GOLD analysis project Ga0302296, IMG submission 194546) | Peat permafrost microbial communities from Stordalen Mire near Abisko, Sweden - III_Fen_N3_1 | ecosystem: Environmental > Terrestrial > Soil > Wetlands > Permafrost | place: Sweden: Abisko... | reverse complement strand
TCAAATCAAATTTCACACCACCGCTCCCTCCATATGGAGCAGTATATGCTCTTCCGTAGTAGGGTAAAAAGGCTTTGATCTTTAAGCTGTCAAAAGTCAGGTCATAATTTGGCGATAAATTATCGAAGTTACCCAAATCTGAATTGGCCGAACGAGCCACAAAACGAAAATGACCACTCTGAATAAGTTGGGACATTTCAAGACGCTGTCTGGCTTTAACTTCTTTTTTATCCATTTCCTGAAAGCCCGTTAACCCAAGAAACAAGGAAATGATAACAAATGCGATGATAGTTTTCATTTTGCCTGAATTTAGAATTAAATTACTTCAATCTACGATAACCGAAGCAACCGGGTTCCTCAAAAGACAGTTATTTTATTACCTCACTACATTCTGAGGATTACCAGCAATAAAACATTTCAGATTATCGATTGTAATATTGAGTAAACGCTGACGGGCTTCATATGTTGCCCAGCCAATGTGCGGAGTAATAAAACAATTTTTGGCCGAAATAAGCGGATTATCAGGTAGCGGAGGTTCATTAGATAGTACATCGAGACTTGCAGCCCAAAGTTGTCCGGAGTCAAGAGCATCGGCTAAATCCTGTTCGTTGATTAAACCTCCCCTTCCGGTATTAATCAGAACCGCTGTTGGTTTCATTGTTTTAATCAGATCGCGGTTTACAAATTCAGAATTTTCTGCAGTTAGCGGGCAATTTAGACTCACAAAGTCACTCTCAGCAAAAACTTCCAAAAGACTCTTCGGTGTAATCCCGGAAGATAAATCGGCTTTTTGCGAACGGCTCACAAAGATCACCTTCATCCCGAAAGCAAGTGCAATTTCAGCAACTTTGCGACCGATTTGCCCAAATCCAACAATTCCAAGAGTTTTTTCGGCTAATTCTATTTGTGGGTTTTTCGAGTACGTAAAATCAGGATTCCGGGTCCATTCCTCGTTTCTTACCGATGTGGCATGAAGTTCAACACGATTGGCTACATTCAAAATATGTGAAAAAACCAGTTGAGCAACTGAATTAGTGCTGTATGCCGGAATATTGGTTACTATTATATTTCTTTCGGAGCAAGCCTCAACGTCAACTACATTGTAACCGGTTGCCGTAACGCCAATGTATTTCAGTGATGGTAACTTGCCAATATGTTCTTTGGTGATGTTAACTTTGTTGGTAATCAGTACGTCGGCTCCCATTGCTCTTTCCAAAACTTCTTCAGGTCTGGTGCGGTCGAAGATTACACATTCACCGATTTCATTTAAATTTTCCCATGACAGGTCGCCAGGATTCATGGCAAATCCATCCAAAACAACTATTCTCAAAGTTTACAGATTTTAGTGGTGTATAAAGGAAATTCAAAAAAAGCAGTTAAGCAAGTAGATGATTCTCCCGAATTCTGGTTAATTCAATTATTTACTGATGTAATCACTAATGTTAAGCACTTTGCGGTCTAAAGAATAAGCTGAAAAATAACCCAATGCTCCATTGTTGAAATTACTAATTGGATTTGCCGGAGAAGCTGATTGGATTATTTCTATTCCGGAGATGCTTTCGAGCGTCGAAAAGTAATCGTAGGTTGCCTTGTCAATTGTTTGAAGTTCAACAATTACTTGATCCTTTTCCTGGAAAACAGCTGAATGTTGAATGAGACCAACCGCCTTACCATTAAAAAGTTCGTCTGAATAGATATTAATTTCACCTTCAGTATCATTCAGTTTTCCATTGACATAAATTTTCATTCGGTAATAGTTTTTAATTCCGGACGGATCACGAATAAAACAATTGACTTTGTAACCACTATCCATAAGACCAAAACCATCAAAATACGTCAGACTTAAGTCCATAATTGGCACTAAATCATTCAAGTACGAACGAGCGGAGTAAGTTACCCCTTCATATTCAACATCGACAATATACCAGTTTTTAGATGTAGCAGTTGTCTTTTCCAAAATGTAAACACCAGGAGATGATTCTTTAAAATACTTTGGAATCCCATTTTCAACTCTTACGCTCACTTTGGCCCCCGACACCAAATTGGTTGTTGCCGTACCAAAATAAGGAGAAGTTTTCGAAACCAATACCGTAAAAGTCTCTCTATTATTGGTAATGGTGGCTTCAATAACTATAGTCGATTTCGAATCAGACAAGTTAAAATCGATGACCTTTTCGCAAGCAGAGAAGGCAAAACAAGCAATTAAAATCACCAATATGAAAATCGATTTCTTCAAGTATATTTAGAATTTAAATTTGTAACTCACTGATGGAATGAATTTAAACAAAGAAATTTTAACTGCCTCTGTTTGATCCGGATTCTCTTTATTTTGCCGGAAAGAGATAAAATAAGCGTTTTCACGACCATAAGCGTTGTAAATCGAAAAATTCCAGCTCGATTCAAAACGGGCTGTCTGTTTTCTAATCCAGGTCAACCCCAAATCAAGCCGATGGTAGTCAGGCATTCGATATCCGTTACGCTGCGTATAATATCCTACCGTTCGTCCGTCAATGGTGTATTTGCCATTGGGGAAAGTTACTGCATTTCCGGTATTGTAGACCCAGGTTGCCGAAAAATTTAGTTTGCGGCTAAAATTATACATGGCAACTATTGATACATCGTGCCTTCTATCCTGCCTTGCAGGAAATGGATGGCCATCGTTTATCTGATCGAATTGCCGCATGGTTTTTGACCAGGTATATCCTAACCAGCCAGTCAGTTTTCCATAGTTCTTTTTAAGCAAGAATTCTGCGCCATAAGCCCATCCTCTTCCATAAACCAACTCAGATTCAACCGTTGAATTAAAAACCAGGTCTGCTCCATTTTTATAATCAATCTGATTTTGCAGGTTTTTATAATAAATCTCAACTGACGATTCAAACAAATTCTTTTTCATGTTCCTGAAATAACCTACAGACCATTGATCAGACAGTTGAGGTTTCACATTATCACTGCTGGGAAGCCAAACATCGGTTGGAGTTGAAGAAGTTGAGTTGGAAAGCAAATGAATAAACTGATAAATTCTGTTGTATGAGGCCTTTATTGCAGCCTGATCGCTTAGCTGATAATTTAAAGCCAGTCTGGGTTCCGGCCCTCCCTGTGTTTTCACCCATTTAAAATGATCGTAACTAATCGATTGTAAAAGCTTTCCATTGGCATCGAACTGATAAAAATTACCAGGACCAATATTCGAAAACAAAGCAAGCCTCAAACCATAATAAACCTGTAAATGACTGGATATCTGCTGACTATTTGAAACATATATTGAATTTTCTAATGCTCTACGCGGTCTGACTGCCAAAGAATTATAAATACTTCCGGGAGCTGCCTCAATTTCGCCAGGAACAATTTTATGGAAAATCAGATTAGCCCCAAATTTTATCGTGCTTTTAGAATTTGGATACCAGCTAAAATCTTGCTTCAGGTTAAAATCCTGAATATGAGATCCCATAATTACATCATTATTTCCTGAAAGATCAATCTGATAAGAATAATTACTGAAAATAACCGAACTGTTAGAAAATAGCTTTTCATTAAAAGTATGGTTTAGTCGAACGGTTGCTGTTTTGCTTCCCCAGTCGAAACCAAACTGATCGGGTATGCGAAATTTGTCGCGTCCAAAATAACCCGAAATAAATAACCGATTGGTTCGATTCAGCTTAAAATTGGTCTTCATGTTGAGATCGTAGAAATACAATTTGGCATCCCGAATGTCTTTATTCGGAGCAAATTGCAGGAACAAATCGGCGTATGTCCGACGGGCGCTTACCATAAACGAACTTACATCCTCTTTAATTGGTCCTTCAAAACTCAGGTTCGACGAAATCAATCCGATATTTCCTGTGGTTTGATATTCTTTCATATTTCCTTCTTTCATCCTGATGTCTAAAACTGAAGAAGCCCGACCACCATATTCAGCAGGAATCGATCCTTTGAGCAGGTTGGCGTCACGAATGGCTTCAGAATTAAAAACAGAGAAAAACCCTAATAAGTGAGATGCATTATAAACAGGCGCTTCATCAAGCAAAATAAGGTTTTGGTCGAGTCCGCCACCGCGAACGTAAAAGCCGGTATTTCCTTCTCCGGCAGACTTTACTCCAGGCATTAACTGCATGGTTTTAATCAGGTCGCGTTCGCCAAAAAACACCGGAATATTTTCGATTTGCTTCGGGTTAATCTTCACATTTCCCATTTCAAGCGATGAAATGTTTCGGTCTCCCCGCTCCCCTTTCACTTCAACATCGGCCAATTCGTAACTTATTGCCTTCATTCTGAAGTTAATCTGTTGGCTGGAATGAAGACTGACTTGAACGAGTTGATTTTCGTATCCCATTTGCCGTAGATTTATGCTGTAAACGCCTTCAGGAACGGAGATAGAATAAAAGCCATAAGAGTTACTAATTGCATTATAATTTGAGTTTTGAATAGAGACCACAGCCCCAATTAAATCTTCGCCGCTCGAAGAATCTTTAATTGTTCCGCTAAGCGTATATTTCTGCTGCGAGAATGCCCCAAAGCTGAGCAATACGAAACCGAAGACCGATAAGATGTAGCGAACAACCATAAATTCTGAAATAGGCTTTAAATATAAGTTTATTCCGTTGTATGTTTGTTTCAACCTACAATAAATATTGTATTTTTATCATTCGGAATTGACCATAATGGATCGAAATTGAACTATTTGCCACTAAATAATTCACCATTGCACAATGACAAACAGTATAAAGAAGAAAACCAGAGAAAAACTACTCAGCTCATTCGGAAAGCTGAAGAACGAATCGTTCGATATGGAGCAGATCGAGAGCTATTTCCGCAAGAAGGATCATTCCGGAGCTTTTCAGGTATTGTCAGACAAAACATGTAATGATTTGGATTTTCAGGAATTATTCCTGTTTGCCGATCGTACCAATTCCAGAATCGGGCAACAATTTTTGTATAACCGGTTGAGAACAATCTCTGCGAATCCGAATGAAATCACTGGATTTGAATCCTTAATCGATCAACTTACAAATGAACACGATTTCCGGATTACTATTCAAAGTCAGCTCTCCCGTTTGAACGACCGCGAAGCTTTTTACATCACCTCTCTTTTTCAGGAAGAGCAATTAAAGCCGCCCAGATGGTTTTATGCGATTCGGCTTCTGTCCTTTGCCAGCTTGTTGTCTTTGGTCATGATGTTTTTTAGTCCCGCAATGATTTTTGTTTTTCTTGGAATTTTCATGATTAACATGGGCGTTCATTATTGGAATAAGAAAAACCTTTACGAATATTTAGCTTCCTTACCTCAATTGCTCAAGCTAAGTAAAGTGGCCAAAGAGCTGTTTAAAATTGATGAACTCAAGCAAATCAATCCAAACCTTCAGCAATCGACTGACATTCTTGACCAGGTTAGAAACCGGATGTCGTTTTTCAACCTGGAAGTAAAGCTACAGAGCGACATGCAGGCCCTTTTCTGGGGAATTCTTGAAATTTTTAAAATAGTGTTTCTCATCGAACCACTTATTCTTTTTGGAGTGCTTAACCGATTAGAAAACAAACGAACAGAAATTGAGGAAATATATAAATTCGTTGGACAAATTGATACGCTGATTTCGATAGCATCGTTAAGGCATGGGCTCGCGAAATATTGTATTCCTGAAATCAGCAAGGCGCAAAAACACCTGGTCGCCAAAGAAGTTTATCATCCATTAATTCCCGATTGCGTAAAGAACAGCATCACGGTCGATGGCAAGTCAATCTTGCTGACTGGGTCAAACATGTCGGGCAAAACATCGTTTATCCGCACCATCGGAATTAACGTAATAACTGCTTTGACCTTGAATACTTGTTTCGCGGACCATTTTTCGCTGCCCCGGTTAAGAGTATTTTCGGCCATCCGGATCAGCGACGATTTGATGAACGATAAAAGCTATTATTTCGAAGAAGTGTTGACCATCAAGCAAATAGTTGACAACAGTGTAAGCGCCATTCCGAATCTGTTTTTGCTCGACGAAATATTTAAAGGAACCAATACTATCGAGCGGATTTCTGCAGGGAAAGCTGTACTTTCGGCCTTAACGAAAGTCGATAATATTGTTTTTGTGTCGACACACGATATTGAGCTGGCCGATTTGCTGAAGCATGAATATGAACTGTATCATTTCAGCGAAAAGGTTAATCAGAAAACAGTTGATTTCGATTATAAGTTAAAGGATGGGAAATTGAAAAACCGAAATGCGATCCGGATTCTGCAAATCAACGATTATCCTGAATCAATAATAGAAAAAGCCATTGAACTGTCGAAACAACTGGATAAAACAACTTTATTTATTACAGACACAATATAAAATGAGAAAATATACTTTTTTAGCTTTGCTCATTCTCCTTCAGGTAATACCATCCTGTTCGCGAAAACCCAATTACGGGGCTCCGGATGTTGACTTTAACCGGATCAAAAAAAGTTTTTCGGAATGGTGGGTTTACCACAATAAGAGCATTATACTGTCGTCCAATTTTATTGCTCTGGATGCCGAATCCAATCGGATAAGTAAAGATCTCTTTCTGAAGAATCTAACTTCCGGCGAATTCATTGCCTTAAAATTAACATCTTCGGACAGTATATGCTATAAGCTTTTTAAGTTGGATCAGGGGTCTGACAAAACAATTTCGGAGGTGATCAAACAGTCAGGCGAAGAGGCTTACAAGAATTTCAAGCTGGAAGGCAAGCCGTTTCCCAAATTTGACTTTAAGGATTTGGATGGCGTTGAATACACGAATGAAAATACGAAAGGCAAAATAGTTCTGATTAAATGCTGGTTTATTGCCTGTCCTCCCTGCATTGAAGAATTTCCACGCTTGAACGAACTTGTGGAGAAATATAAAAACCGCAGCGATATCGTCTTTATTAGTTTGGCCTATGATCAAAAGGAGGCATTAGAATCTTTCCTGCTGAAAAAACCTTTTCGCTATGCTGTTATTCCCGATCAAAAGCAATTTGAGTTCTACGATTTGGATGTGAAGGAATACCCAACGCATTTCATCATTGATGGAAATGGAATCATCCGTAAAGTTGTTTTAAAAGCCGATGAAATGATTGACGCCCTGGAACATGATGTACTTCATTAAATGCGGGTGGTTTCGGTTTAAAATTGTATTTTTGTGAGGTGAAAAAACTACTCAAAATAGCAGCTCTTGTAAGTATTTCAACGGTGTATTGCCTTGTTTTAGGCATATACAGTGGAAATGCATTTGAAGCCAGGGCAACTGCTTCGTCGCCAACTGAAAGCGCTTTCTGTTCTTCTTTCGTTTCGCCTAATTGGTTTTGCTACAATCAGCAATCCGAAAGTTTGGGTCAGGTTCTTGCACAAAACAGCCGTACATCCTTAAAAAATTCGTTTAATCAATTTTCGTTTTGCCCTTTGGCAACCGGAAAGTTGTTGTTTTTTAAATACCTGCCATACATCTATTATCAAAAGGTAAATACCGTATGGTATAAGTCGACTGACATTATTTTCCCCTTCCATTATTTCTGGTAATCCATTGATCAATCTTTCTTGCTAACGCAACATCATTCTATTTTCATTTTGCAGGTATGGCTGGTATAGCTATGTCTTGTCAGATCATTTATTTACATTTCAAATCAATTTAAAATGGATTCAAATACAACAATAACAGGAGGTGTATTTTTACTCTTCTGCATTATACTTTTCGTATTAATTAACAGAAGTAAAAAGAAAAAAGAGAAGCAATTTCTACTACCTCTTCGCAGGTTAGCAGAAAAAGATAATTGTGAAATTTCGCAATACGACATTTGGAACAATTCGATAATTGGCACAGATAATTTGACTAATCATGTTTATTTTATCAAACAGTTGTTTGATGATGCGACTTCTCAAAGCATTAATTTGAATGAAATTCTGAAATGCCGGATGAATGAAGTAGGTCAGACTGTTACTTTAGTTAGCCGTACTAAAGGTATTAAAGGGAATGTAATTAAGACTTTTGATAAGGTTGAACTGGTATTTAATAATCGTGATAAAAATAAGCCTGATGTAATTGCTGAATTCTATAACAAAGAGACAGGCAATTTAGACTTAACAGGAGAACTTCAGCTAGCCGAAAAATGGTGTAAAATTGCGAATGACAAAATTGCATCAATTAGCAAATAAACGATATAACGTCCTGTGGCAAATTTCCGCAGGGCGTTTTTTGTGACGCTATTAGGTTGCTATTCTTCCGATTTGGATTTGTAGTAGCGGCGATACAATACTTTCTTCAAATCCCTGAAGATGACCTGGTGGGCCAAAATTTCCAAATCGTTGTAGTGAGGCAATTCCTGATGGGCTTTGGCAATCTCTTGTTCAGTAATGTCAACCTGGTACAAAACAGCCATCAGGCGGCTGTGATCACGGTCGAGATACACCGAAATCTGGTTTATTAATTGCTCATGCAATTCATGATAAGCATTATCAGTATTGCCCGAGAACGAAATCTCGATGCCAAACATTCCAAAGTCTTTCATGATTTGCTGAGCCGTTTCCAGAATAATGTCTTCCCTATTAAGAAAGAACTCGATGTTATTATTTTGAAGGTTGACTAAATCCATAGCAGTAATAAAAAAGTGAGTGGGTGACTCAAGAAGTCATCCGCTCACTAAAGTATTATTTTTTGTCGATACTACAACTGTTTAAAGAAGTCGTTTCCTTTGTCGTCGACAATAATGAATGCCGGGAAGTTCTCGATTCTGATTTTGCGGATAGCTTCCATTCCGAGTTCTGCCATATCAATCACCTCGCTTGATTTGATGCTTTGTTTAGCAAGAATGGCAGCTGGTCCGCCAATTGAACCCAAATAGAATCCCCCATGTTTTTTGCAGGCGTCGGTCACTGCCTGGCTGCGGTTTCCTTTGGCAACCATTATCATTGAACCACCAAGGCTCATAAAGAAATCAACATATGGATCCATTCGTCCGGCAGTAGTAGGGCCGAAACTTCCTGAAGCCATTCCTTTTGGAGTTTTTGCAGGCCCTGCATAGTATACTGGATATCGTTTTAAATATTCAGGCATTGGTTGGCCGGCATCCAACATTTCTTTCAGTCGAAGGTGAGCCATGTCTCGTGCTACAATCAAAGTTCCAGAAAGGTTCAAGCGCGTTTTGATCGGATATTGTGATAATTTCTTCAATACTTCTTCCATTGGCTGATCCAGATCTATGTCAACAGCAGGAGTCATTCCGGGAGCTTGAGCAGGAAGAAAGCGTGCAGGATTGCGTTCCAATTCTTCCAGGAAAATTCCGTCTTCTGTGATTTTAGCCTTGATGTTGCGGTCAGCCGAACAGCTAACTCCTAAGCCAACCGGACACGAAGCTGCGTGACGTGGCAAACGAATTACCCGCACATCGTGTACAAAGTATTTACCGCCAAACTGAGCGCCAAGGCCACATTCCTGTGCAATTTTTTCAATTTTCTTTTCCCATTCCAGATCACGGAAAGCCTGCCCGCCTTCGTTTCCTTCTGTTGGAAGGTGATCAAGGTAACCTGCTGATGCTTTCTTTACAGTTGCCAGTGTTGCTTCAGCCGAAGTACCACCAATAACAAGCGCCAAATGGTAAGGCGGGCAAGCCGAAGTGCCCAGATCCATAATTTTCTCTTTAACGAATTTGGTCAGGTTTTCATCTGTCAGTAACGATTTGGTTTGTTGGTACAGGTATGTTTTATTTCCCGAGCCGCCGCCTTTGGTAATGAACAGGAATTCGTAGGCATTTCCTTTTTCTGCGTAAATATCTATCTGGGCCGGAAGGTTTGTGCCTGTATTTTTTTCTTCGGTCATGGTAAACGGTACCACCTGCGAATAGCGCAAATTACGTTCCTGGTATGTGTTGTAAATTCCTTTTGAAAGGTACTCTGCATCATCTGCTCCAGTATAAACATTCTCACCTTTTTTACCCATTACAATGGCAGTACCGGTGTCCTGGCAAGTTGGCAATTCGCCTTCAGCAGAAACAACCTGATTCAACAACATGGTATATGCAACAAAACGGTCGTTATCAGTGGCTTCCGGATCTTTCAAAATTAAAGCCAGTTTTTCGAGGTGAGCAGCACGCAGAAAGAACGAAACATCTGCAAAAGCTTCTTTAGCAAGAAGTTCAAGAGCCTCGGGAGCAACTTTCAATATTTTGCGACCATCGAATTCGACTGTCGATATAAACTCATTAGTTAAGAGACGATACGTTGTAGTATCTTTCTTGATAGGAAATGGTTTTTGATAAATGAAGTTGGACATTTTATTGTGTTGTAAATGAGTAATTAATATAAATAAACGATTCCAAAAATAGATTTTTGAAACTGAAACAAATATAGTTAATACCTGTTGATTAAAGCAGAAAAACATTCCGGGCATTTCATTTGTTTGACTATTTAACACAAACTTTAGAGTGAATTTCTCTAGAGATTATTGATTCCAATATTTGAAACAGGAATTAAGTTTTATCTTTTCATGGAATATATTATTGTAGTTTGAAAATCAACATTATAATATGAATAACTAATATTAACAAAAAATTACTTAGATTTCCAGATAATTTTCTTGTAATACTTTAATCAAAAACATACTTTTACTGAAATCATTAATCTATTGTTACTGAAACTGAGGGTGAGATTTCTTTTGGGCCAAACAATGAATAAAATGAGTAAGTATCTGCATCATGGTGAAAAAATAAGAGAATAAAACAACAACTATTATTCATAATAACTAACTAATTACTAACTAATTAACTAAATCAAATGACAAATTCAAGAAGAGATTTTTTTGGTAAAGCAGCAGCGGTTGCAGCAGCAGCAGCAGTTGCCCCTATGTCTGGTTTTGGCAGTGGATTGCAAACTGCCATTGAAAATACACCACAATCTTCCAAACCGAGTGATCTGAAAATTACGGATGTGAAGTGTGGATATATTGGTGGAAGTCTTTTTGTTAAAATATTTACCAACCAGGATATTTATGGATGCGGCGAAGGAGTTGATGCCATTGGTGGAACTCATGATCTGGTTCAAAATTTGGGAAGAAGACTTAAAGGACAAAATCCATTAAATGTTCACCGAATTTTTGAGGATTTACGTAGAGGAGCTCACTTCGGAGGTGGACAATCAGGTATGTTTGTTGCTGTTCTTTCTGCCATCGAATGTGCTTTATGGGATTTGACTGGAAAGGCACTTGGGTTGCCTGTTTATCAGCTACTCGGAGGTAAATTCCGCGATAAGGTAAGGGTCTATTGCGATACAGCACTTTATCGCAACAACCTGCCAACACCCGATGTTTTTGCAAAGTCTGGCGTTGATGCAGTTAAAGAATGGGGGTACACTGCTTTAAAGTTTGATTTGGACGAGGCTAATGATCCGAATAAATACGATAGATACAACTGGACTGCTAGTCAAGGTGAATTGCAACGAATGTAT
>Ga0302296_1002835_pt1 | contig 11440 bp, 8 predicted proteins | sample III_Fen_N3_1_FD_194546 | JGI IMG/M metagenome (GOLD analysis project Ga0302296, IMG submission 194546) | Peat permafrost microbial communities from Stordalen Mire near Abisko, Sweden - III_Fen_N3_1 | ecosystem: Environmental > Terrestrial > Soil > Wetlands > Permafrost | place: Sweden: Abisko... | reverse complement strand
TATGTTCAAAGATAATTAAATATTGATTAAGAATCAGCCCCCATTGTTTGATTGGAAGAACCCAAGCATCCTCTATATTTTTAATTGCTAAGTAAATTGATTTAGATGCTGCATTTTCATTGGGGAAATACAGGTGAAATTCAATTATTTTGATGTTAAAAAACATCAGAATGATGAAGGAATGACACGTTGCCTTGTTAGGAAGTTTTGTGCTAAATAGCTGGGGATGTGGATTTTACCTGCAGACTTAAAGGTCGGTTAATAAAACAAGGGTTTTCTTCAACTTCTAATTCTAAAAGCATTCAATATCACTTAATCCAACGATTCTACTATAGAGAAATAATTCAAACAATTAGTACATTGGAATGACACCTCAACAACCTGATAATCGCCAATACGACTGCTTTCTGCACAATCCAAAAAAACTGATATTCTTCAGTAAGAACCTGAAAAGTTTGATCTATATTTCGCCCCTAAAAAAAATCAGAAATATGAATAAAATATTGTTAGCCGTTGGTTTGTTTTCCGTGGTGACCTTAAACTGCCTCGCCCAAAATGTAAGCAAAGGCAAAATAATTACGGAGGATAAAGGGAAGGGGTTTTACATTGAGTCGATCCTGAAAGATGTGACTGCCGTTGAAGAAAAACAGGCAGAAAAAGAACCTTACAAACGCTTTGTAATGGATCAGTCGGGCATGGATTTGCCTAATAACCTGGCCTTGTACAAAACGGTCTGGAGCAATTCAACCCAGTCGCAGGGGAACGCCGGAACTTGCTGGAGCTTTTCAACCACCTCATTCTACGAATCGGAAGTGCTGCGCCTACAAAACAAAAAAGTAGAAATCTCGGAGATTTATTTTGCCTATTGCGAATACATTGAAAAAGCCCGCAGGTTTATTGAAAAGAGAGGGAACTCTGCATTTTCGGAAGGATCGGAAGGTAATGCACTGGCTCGTATCATGAAAATGTATGGCGCTGTTCCCGATGAATCCTTCACAGGATTAATCGATGGGCGGAAATTCCACAGTCATGCCAAAATGGTGGAAGAAATGACCGCCTTCCTCAATTCGTTGAAAACATCGAATGCATGGAATGTTGAATATGGTTTGGAAACGATCAAATCGATTATGAATCATTATATTGGTATTCCGCCAACCGAATTTGTGGTGGATGGCAAAACTTTTACGCCTAAAACTTATCTAAAAGATTACCTGAAAATCAATCCGGATGATTATGTGGAAATCCTTTCTTACAAGCAGGAACCTTACTGGCAACAGGTTGAATACAAAGTAACAGACAACTGGTGGCACAATAAAGAATACTACAATGTTCCGCTCGATGATTTTATGGATGCGCTCAAAAAAGCGATTAAAAGTGGTTATACAATGAGTATCGGTGGTGATGTGTCGGAATCGGGTTTCAGCCGCGAAACCAACTGTGCATTGATTCCTGATTACGACATTCCTTCAGCCTATATCAATGAAGATGCCCGTCAGTTCAGGTTTTCGAACGAGACAACCACCGACGATCATGGGATGCAACTGATTGGTTACCTCGAAAATTATAAAGGTGCCGGCAAAGATTGGTTCCTGATCAAGGATTCAAGTTCAGGATCAAGAAATGTAGGTTCAGCCAATCCAAATTTCGGATATTATTTCTTTCACGAAGATTACATCAAACTAAAAATGATGGGCTTTACGGTTCACAAGGATGCCGTAAAAGATTTATTAAAGAAATTTAAGTAGTCAAAAAAAGGTCCAGACCGATTGGTCTGGACCTTTTTTTTGTTTCAAATCTTATTTTAAAATTTTTGTTGTAACATTCTTAATGCTGGTTTCAATCCCTTCAAAAGGTTTTCCATTACCTTGATTATCATCTTCAACGATGACACATTTTGCTCCGGCAATGTCTTTTGCGGCAAGGATCTTCTTGAAATCAATCACACCTTCGCCAACACTGCAAATATCGTCTTTTATCACGGTAAAGAATGGTGGCTGATTGGTTTTCATATCTTTAAAATGGAGAAGCTGGAATCTTCCGGGATACTTCTTGAACATCTCTACCGGATTCTGGCCAGCTTTACAAGCCCAGAAAAGGTCAAGTTCCATCGTGATCAGATCAGCATCCATTTCCTTTAAGAAAATGTCATAGTAAGGTACGATACCGTTGGTCTTGAGGAATTCAAAATTGTGGTTATGATATCCAAACTGAATACCAACGCCTTTCATAATCTTACCAACCTGATTACAGTCTGCAATCATCTTTTTATATGCTTCGACATTACGGTCGGGCTCTTCGATCCAGGGTTTTATACAATACTTAACCCCAATTTCAGCATGTGCATCAGCCATTAGTTTGGCTTTATCCATGGTTATATTTGCCGACTCAACCTGCGAGTGACTACTATAACACACCATGCCTAAGTCCGTTACAATCTTCTTGAATTCCTTAGGTGCATAACCATAAAATTTGCCTTCCGCATAATTCGCAAGTTCCAGATTTACATAGCCCATGTCCGAAACTTTTTTCAATGTCCCAGGAACATCAGCGGTCATCGCATCACGAATACTATAAAGTTGGAGACCAACACCAAAGCTTTTTCGGTCAACCGCACTTGCTGATTTAAATCCGGTAGTACCTAATAACATCATACTGACTGATCCTAAGGCTGAAATCTTCAAGAAATCTCTTCTGTTTTGCATAGTTCTCAATTGTTTGTGTTTAAAATTAATCTGCGCTGAAATTATAAAAGTAATACTCTCATTCCAATTTAAAAGGTTTTTATCTTTTTTGTTTTTCCATTTTGGGATTTATTGCCAATGAATTACAGTTTATCTGCAAATTTACCTGTCGGTGAAATAGAAGATCTACCATGTTTATGGTATGCAGAATGACGAAAAACAGGTATTGTAAACGCTGGCAGATAAGGTCAATATTGCAAAGTATTTTTCATGGGTTTAGATGAAATTGGATTATCTGAAATGAGAAATACAAATCATGAATGGAGTCCACAGGCAATTACACTTATGAGCAACAATTTTGCAACACCTCTTACCCCGGAACAATCTGATTCATTCAGACAGCTTACCAGTTCGTTAAATGAAGTGCAATTGGCCTGGATGTCGGGTTATCTGGCTGCATTAACCGCACAAAATGGAAATCTAATTCCCGTTCCGGTTAATAACGAAAGCATTAAAATTAAAGGTCTTAGTCCAATTACGATTCTTTATGGTTCACGTACCGGAAATGGCGAAGGATTGGCGAAAAAAGCACAAAAACTGGCCGTTGAATTTGGTCTGACCGCGATTTTAAAGAACATGGATGATTACAAACCAAAGGATTTGCAGTCTGAAAAGAATCTAATTGTAATCGTCTCCACTCATGGTGAAGGTGAACCGCCTTTTGCCGCAAAAGAATTGCACGAATTTATCTACGGGAAACGTGCATCCGGGCTCGAAAACGTAACCTATGCGGTTCTGGGACTGGGCGATTCATCCTACTTCCAGTTTTGCAAGACAGGAAAGGATTTCGATCTTCAACTTGAAAACTTAGGCGCCAAACGTTTGGCAAATATGACAGGGTGCGATGTCGATTTCCAGGAAACAGCAGACCAGTGGTTGAGATCAACATTATCAGCCTTTTCAGGACTGGAAGGAAACAAAGCTACAGTTACCACGATTGAGAATGTTGAAACTTCAGTTTCACAAAACTATTCAAAGAAAAATCCATATCAGGCAGAATTATTGGAGAAGATCAACCTGCATGGCCGTGGTTCCGAAAGGCAAACCTTACATATTGAACTTGATGCCGATTTACCTTTCGAGCCCGGAGATTCTGCCGGAATTATGCCGGTAAATACCTCGGAACTTGTCAATGAAGTGCTTGCGATCACAGGTCTTATCCCTGAAGATGAGGTGGAAGTTAAAAATTCGAAAACCACCCTTTTTGATGCGCTTAAAAAAGAATTTGAACTGTCGAAAATAACCATTGATGTCGTAAAACGTCACCTTGAATTCGCACCAAACGAGCAGTTGACTGCTATATACCAATCGCCCGAAAAGCTTCAAAATTACTTGTATGGCAGAGATATAGCTGATTTTTTCAGTGATTACCCTGTCCTACTTTCAGCGCAGGATTTGGTAAAGATTCTGAGACCGTTGCAGCCACGATTGTATTCCATAGCATCAAGCCCCAGGGCGAATCCCGGAGAATTGCACCTCGCCGTAGGAGTAGTTGAATACGAAAACAAAGGAAGAAACCGCCGGGGAACCTGTTCGAATTACCTGTCAGATTTTGATGGAAATGAAAACAAAATACCTGTTTTTATTGAAAAGAATCCCAATTTCCGGTTACCCAAGAACGACGAAACACCCATCATCATGGTGGGTGCAGGTACAGGCATCGCACCTTATCGTGCATTTGTTCAGCATCGCGAACAGGTTGAAAACCGAGGTAAAAGCTGGCTTGTTTTTGGAAACCGAAATTTTGAGACTGAGTTTCTGTATCAAACTGACTGGCAGAAATTTCTTAAATCGGGGGCATTATCAAAAATGGACGTAGCCTTCTCGCGCGATACGGATAAGCACGTCTATGTACAGCATAAATTACAGGAAAATGCGGCCGAAATCTATCGATGGCTCGAAGATGGTGCCCATTTCTACATCTGTGGGGATATGAATAAGATGGCGACTGACGTGCAAAACACACTGGTTTCGATTGTAGAAAACCAAGGTGCAATGAGTAACGATAGCGCCCTTGATTACGTAAATAAAATGCAGAAAGAAAAGCGGTTACAACTTGATGTTTATTAATTAAAAATTCAAAATGGAAGATAACAACAATATATCAGCGCCTCCAAGTCCTATTGAAATCATCAAGGAAAACAGCAACTACCTGCGTGGAACCATCACAGAAAGCCTGAACAACCCGCTCACTGGCTCAATGAAGGAACAAGACCAGGTGCTCATCAAATTTCATGGAACCTACCAACAGCAGGACCGTGATCTTGATGACGAACGCAAACATCAGAAACTGGAACCGCTCTACAGTTTTCTTATCCGCATTCGTGTTCCTGCCGGAATCACAACGCCTGCTCAATGGCTCGCGCTGGATGAACTGTCCGATAAATACGCAGATAAGACATTCAAATTTACAACGCGACAAGCTTTTCAGTTTCATGGTGTATTGAAACGTAATCTGAAAACCACGATGCACGAAATCAACAATACTTTGTTGGATACATTAGCTGCTTGTGGTGATGTGAACCGGAATGTAATGACCTCTGCCAATCCGTTTGAATCACCCGTACATGCAGAAGTAGCCGAAGATGCAAAACGGATTTCAGCCTATCTCACACCTCAAACAGCTGCCTATCACGAAATCTGGCTCGACGGGAAACTGGTTGAAGGGGGCGAAAAGGAGGAAGAGCCACTCTACGGAAAAACCTACCTTCCCCGGAAATTTAAAACAGCCATTGCCATTCCTCCGCGCAACGACTCCGATGTATTGTCGAATGATCTTGGGTTTATTGCCATTATCGAAAACGGACAACTCTCCGGTTACAATGTTACAGTAGGTGGCGGTATGGCTTACACCTTTGGAAATAATAATACTTATCCCCGCGTGGCCGATGTAGTGGGATATATCCCGAAAGAGAAAATCGTAGAAGTATCAGAAGCTGTACTTGTCTTTCAACGCGACCATGGCAATCGTTCGGATCGCAAAAATGCGCGGTTAAAATACACGATTGACCGATTGGGACTCGACTATTTCCGTTCAGAACTGAAGCGTACGCACAATATTGAGACTGAAGCTGCAAAGCCGTACAAATTCACGACCCTTGGCGATAAATTCGGCTGGTCGAAAAGTTCCGATGGATTTTGGCATTACACGGTATTTGTGGAAGGTGGCAAACTTGTCGATCGTGACGGATATCCAGCAAAAACGGCCATTCGAGAAGTGGCTAAAATCCATACCGGAAGTTTCATACTCACTGGAAATCAAAATGTGGTGATCGCACAGGTTTCAGAAAAGCAGAAACCAAAAATCGAAAATATCCTGAAGAAACACAATGTAGTTGATGGCAAAAGTCTTTCGCAGTTACGCCAGAATTCAATTGCATGTGCGGCTTTACCGTTATGCGGGCTGGCCTTTGCCGAAGCAGAACGTTATTTGCCATCGCTTGTTGATAAACTTGACAAGGTGCTCGAAGCAAACGGTTTGCTGAATGAACCGATTTCAATCCGTATGACAGGCTGTGCGAATGGTTGCGGTCGTCCGTTCTTAGCTGAAATCGGATTGGTTGGAAGGGCTCCCGGCAGGTACAATCTCTACCTCGGCGCCAGTTTTGTTGGCGACCGTCTGAACAAGCTATACAAAGAGATGCTTTCCGAAGAGGAAATCATTGCTGCATTGACGCCAATACTTGAGGATTTTGCCAAAACACGGGATCAAAATGAACGCTTTGGGAATTTTGTGATCCGCAAAGGATATGTAAAAGCAACGACAGAAGGAAAAAAATTTCACGACTAAAACATGAATAGAGAAGACCTTGTATTTATGCCCATCTCGTTGAATGTAACCAACAAGAAAATCCTGCTCATTGGTGGCGGAAAGGTGGCGACCCATAAGGGAAGCATCATGGCGCGAATTGTATCGAATGTAACTGTCATTTCTCCCGATTTTACAGATGAGATACGCCAGCTACCTTTCACTTTTATCGAAAAAGAATACGAGAAAACCGACCTTGAAGGATTCTTCCTGGTGTATGTATGCACGGGCAATCACGAACTGAACAGTCAGATCAAAGCAGACTCAGAAGAACTGGGAATTCTTACCAGCGTTTGCGATGCACCCATGTTGTGCGATTTTGTGTCGCCTGCTGTTCACAAACAAGGACACGTAACCATTTCGGTCGGCTCCAACGCACAGAATGTCTATCAATCCGTTGCAATACGCAACCAGATTACTCAACTGATAACTGATGGTCTGTTAACAATCGATTAAGCCCTTCACCTGAAATCTTTCGGAACTTAAAGAAGTGGGGTTGACCTCAAAACAATCTCCAAATTTTGATGAATTTCAAAGTTTTACAATCAGTCATACCATAAACATGGTATTCCAATTTACCTATAACAGGGGATTTCGGGAACCTTTTGCATCTGCGTTATTTGTCATATAGATTAATGTAACAATATATACGACAACAGATGCCCGACACATTGAACACGCTGAAAGTAATTACCAGGAACGGTACACTTGCATTAAAACAGGTGGTCAGCGTGTTGGACCACTTTCCTGATTTGAAATACAAGTTAATTTCATTGCCATCGATAGAACACAAGCACAAAGTTCACCTGTTGTCTGGCAATTCATCATTTAATAATCTTCCAGCGGAAGCAGACCGTGTTATCTTAGCAGGAAATGCAGATTTGGTGGTCCAGTCAGTAGAAGATTTACCTTATCCATTGCCTGCGGGACTGGAGATCATTGCGTTGTTAGAAGCATTGAATCCAGGCGATTCAACCCAAAACAAGGAGCAAATTGCTATTATTGCACTTGCAAACAGGCCTGAACTAAAGGCACTTTTTACATTACACGACCTTCGTAATCAATTTGGGAAAATTACCCTTGTTGGATTTGGCCCGGGCAACCCCGACCTGCTTACACTGGGTGGCGACAAAGCACTGGCACAATCGGATATCATTTTTCACGACGACCTTCTTGATAAAGATTACCTTCAGAAATACACTGCAGAGAAAGTATACGTTGGCAAACGAAAAGGGAGTCATTGTTTTGAACAAGGTGAAATTAATCGTTTGATACTTGATGCAGCAATAGCCGGCAAACAGGTGGTTCGGCTTAAAGGCGGTGATCCGATGATTTTTGCCCATGGTGGTGAAGAGGTCGAATACCTTGAGCGCAACTTAGTGGAAGTCGATGTGATCCCCGGTGTTTCATCCGGTATTGCGGTGGCATCACTGCTAAAGATTCCGCTCACTCACAGGGGAATCTCCTCTTCGATGGCTTTTATCTCGGGGCATTCCGAGAAGGTCCACCTTCCTGATGCAGACACGCTGGTTATTTACATGGGTGGCTCAAATATCCGGGCAATCGCAAGGAAAGTAATTGATCAAGGCCGGAATCCTGAAATACCAGTGATGATGGTTTGCAACCTCTCGTTGCCCGATCAGCAGGAATTTTTCTTCACGTTGAAAGAGCTTTCCATCACAGAGCAAAAGTTTCCAATGCCCATCATCATTGTAATAGGTGAAGTGGTATCTTTTCGGAATAAGTCAAATACTGAACTAACAAGAGCAAATCCGTTGGATTCCGTAGCCAACAACATCTATTTTAATGAATTGGGCAAAGGATTAGAAAAATTAAAATCATTTGATTGGCTGGTTTTCACAAATCGCCAGACAGTTAGTTTTTTCTTCGATGCCATTGAAAAAAGCGGGAAAGACAGCCGTTTCCTTGCCGGAATAAAAATCGGGGCAATTGGGAAAAATACGGGTGCAGCTCTCAAAGAACATGGTATTATTGCTGATATCCTCGCTGAATCGTCTCAAGGATTAATTTCAAGGATGAAAGATTTAGGAATTGCTCCGTCGAAAGCGCTTATACCCTATTTCATTCAAGCGTTTTCCATTTTGCAACAAAGCTTTAAAGAACTGAGTTGGGAAGTGTATCAATTGATCTTCAATCGAAATGATTTCCGGAAGAACTTGAGTCAACAGGCTTCATCAGTCAGCAAAACCATACTTCCACCAACATCAGCTAATCCAATATCTTACGTTGATAAAGTAACTATTGTATAAAAAAATTAAAATATGGGACATCGGGAATTAACACATCTTAAAGAACTCGAATCTGAGTCAATCTTCATATTGCGTGAAGTTGCCGCCCAGTTCGATCGTCCGGCATTGCTCTTTTCAGGTGGAAAAGATTCGATCGTTTTGGCATACCTGGCCCGCAAAGCCTTTTATCCTGCTGCCATCCCTTTTCCATTCGTCCACATTGATACAGGTCATAATTTTGAGGAAACACTTATATATCGTGACAAACTGGTAAATCGAATGGGTGTTAAACTGATTATAGGTTCAGTGGAAAAGTCGATTCAACAAGGACGGGTTGGTGAAGAGAAAGGGTACAATGCAAGTCGGAACAAACTGCAAACAGTAACTTTGCTTGATACGCTCGCGAAATACAAATTCGATGCAGCAATAGGTGGCGCACGCCGCGATGAAGAGAAGGCCCGGGCAAAAGAGCGTTTCTTTTCTCACCGTGATGAATTTGGCCAGTGGGATCCGAAAAACCAACGCCCCGAATTATGGAATATATTTAACGGGAAAAAGCAAGATGGTGAACATTTTAGAATTTTCCCCATTAGTAACTGGACTGAAATGGACGTTTGGCAGTATATTCTTCAGGAGAATATCCCGTTGCCGTCTCTCTATTACACGCACATGCGGGAAGTATTCGAACGCGACGAGGTTTTTTATGCCGCTTTACCAGCCATCCCTCGTAAACCGACCGAAAAGGTTGTATGGAAGAAAGTACGCTGCCGGACCATTGGCGACATCACCTGCACCGGACTGACACTTTCTACTGCCAATACACTGGAAGATATCATTTCTGAAATTGCCGGTTCACGCGTAACCGAACGTGGCGGACGTGCCGACGATAAGCGCTCGGACGCAGCGATGGAAGACCGTAAAAAGGTTGGGTATTTCTAACAAAAAAACGGTAAATCTCATTATGAGTACATTTCGAAAATTTGATTAAAAATAAGGAAACATGCTACAACAAATAAATACACCCACAATAAAACCAGCTTTGTCATCATCGCTTTTGAATGATAAAAACAGTGAATCTTCAGGTTATCTCAATATGGAACTGCTCCGGTTCAGCACGGCTGGCAGTGTCGATGACGGCAAAAGTACGCTCATCGGACGGTTGCTTTACGACAGCAAATCGATTTTTGAAGATCAGCTGCAATCGGTAAAAGATGCCAGTGAACGATTGGGTGGCGAAGAAGTAAACCTTGCATTGCTTACCGACGGGCTTCGGGCCGAGCGGGAACAGGGAATTACGATTGACGTGGCTTACCGCTATTTTGCAACCCCCAGGCGAAAGTTTATCATTGCCGACACTCCCGGACATATTCAGTACACCCGTAATATGGTGACCGGAGCCTCAACTGCTGATGTGGCCATTGTCCTCATTGATGCGCGAAACGGAATTATAGAACAAACCAAGCGCCACTCCTATATCGCTTCTTTGCTGCAAATTCCGAATGTGATCATTGCAATCAACAAAATGGATTTGGTCAATTTCTCGGAAGAGGTGTACAACAAAATTAAAACTGAATACAAAAAAATAGCTGCAACATTAAAACTGCAGAAAATCTATTTTATCCCTATTTCAGCCCGTGATGGAGATAATGTGGTCAACGCTTCAACAAATACACCTTGGTATAGCGGAGAAACATTGCTGCACCTGCTCGAAACGATTCCGGTGCATAACACCGACAGTGAACTTCCTGCAAGGTTCCCAATTCAATACGTTATCAATCAGGATAACGACAAATTCCCGGAATACAAGGGCTATGCGGGACGCGTTTCTGGCGGGGTATTCAAGGTTGGAGACACGATTCTGGCTTTACCATCCAACAGATTATCAACAATCAAGGCAATCGACGAAGGTTCGGTTGGATTAAGTGAAGCGTTCACGCCTCAATCGGTCACAATCAGGCTGGAAAGCAATCTCCAAATCAACCGGGGTGATATGCTTGTAAAACTGAATGCAAAATATCCAAAATACAGCTCGATCATTTCGTTACATGTTTGCTGGATGAACGTGAGACCACTAAACGTAGGCGGGAAATACATTGTGCGTCACGCAAACAGCGAAACAAGCGCCACAATAGAGGCAGTCCGTTATAAGGTAAACATCAACACCCTTGAGAATATTGAGGACGATAAAACCGTCGGTGTGAACGACATTGCACACATCACAATAAAGACATTACTCCCGTTAAAATACGACGATTACAGCGAAAACCGGATAACCGGTAGTCTTATTTTAATTGACGAAGACACATTCGAAACTGTTGGTGCAGGAATGATTGTTTCTGATCCGGAAGTCTATTCGTATAGTATTTAAATTACGGCATCATCTGCTGAGGAATGCAAATCAACAGATGTTGTATGCTCTATTCTGCAAAATGATAACCCATCGTAACCGGATGTATTGGCGGAAAAGGACTGGATGTGTTGGTGGCAACGGACTGGATGTATTGGTGGCGATGGACTGGATGCACGATGGAGACGGACTGGATGCACGACGGAGACGGACTGGATGCACGACGGAGACGGACTGGATGCACGACGGAGACGGACTGGATGCACGACGGAGACGGACTGGATGCACGACGGAG
>Ga0302296_1002831_pt1 | contig 11445 bp, 14 predicted proteins | sample III_Fen_N3_1_FD_194546 | JGI IMG/M metagenome (GOLD analysis project Ga0302296, IMG submission 194546) | Peat permafrost microbial communities from Stordalen Mire near Abisko, Sweden - III_Fen_N3_1 | ecosystem: Environmental > Terrestrial > Soil > Wetlands > Permafrost | place: Sweden: Abisko... | reverse complement strand
CCTGGGATTTATGTTCCATTGTTATATGACGTGGCTTATAACGAGGATGGAACAATTGCTTCTTTTCTGCCAAATGTACCGGAAGCACCACTTACTATTTTAAAAGAAGTGGTTATGGATTTATCTGACACTTATTATCCCATGAAACCGGTGGTTCCTTTTATTAAAGTTACCCAGGACCGTGTAGTTATGGAAATACAGCGAGGTTGTATCAGAGGATGTCGTTTCTGTCAGGCCGGTCAGCTATACAGACCAGTGCGTGAAAGAAGTGTTGAGACATTGAAAGATTATGCTTTCCAGATGTTAAAAAACACCGGACATGAAGAAATTTCTCTTAGTTCTTTAAGCAGTAGTGACTATACCCAGTTAGAAGAACTGATTGGGTTTTTAATAGAAGAATGCAATGATAAAAATATTAATATCAGCCTTCCGTCCTTAAGAATAGATTCTTTTTCAATAGATGTCATGAGTAAAGTACAGGATGTGAGAAAAAGCAGCCTTACATTTGCACCGGAAGCAGGAAGTCAGCGACTTCGGGATGTAATTAATAAAGGGCTTTCTGAAGAGGACATTATGAAAGGGGCTACACTGGCCTTCGAAGGTGGATGGAACAGGGTAAAACTTTATTTTATGTTAGGTCTTCCTACCGAAACAGAAGAGGATATTAAAGGTATTGGGGAATTATCCAATGCAATAGCTGCCTTATTTTATGATGTGGTTCCAAAAGAAAAACGAAATGGAAAAATCCAGATTGTAACAAGTGCCTCCTTCTTTATACCAAAACCATTTACTCCTTTCCAATGGGCAAGAATGTGCAGTAAAGATGAATTTATAGAAAAATCATATATGGCAAAGCGGGCAATTTCCACTCAACTAAACCAGAAGGTAATTAAATATAACTGGCATGAAGCAGAAGTAAGTGTAATAGAAGGTGTTCTTGCCAGAGGCGACAGAAAAATTAGTGAGGTTCTTTTAAATATTTATGGAAAAGGTGCTATTTATGACGCCTGGGGAGAACATTTTAAAAATAACTTATGGCTGGAAGGCTTTAACGAATGCGGACTGGATATTGGTTTTTACAGCGAGCGCGAAAGAAGTCTTGATGAAATATTCCCATGGGACTTTATTGATTGCGGAGTGACCAAGGAATTTTTAAAAAGAGAATGGCTGAAGGCAAAAGATGAAATCGTAACACCTAACTGTAAAGTTATGTGTGTAGGTTGTGGTGCCAATCGTTTTGGTGGTGGAATCTGTTTTGAAGAAAGATTTGGAGCAGACTGCTCAGGAACAATTACTGGGGAGGCATATTAATGAAAGTCAGAGTGAAATTTACAAAACATGGTTCTATGAAATTTATAGGTCATTTAGATATTATGCGGTATTTTCAAAAAGCAATCCGAAGATCAGGTCTTGATGTTGTTTATACAGAGGGGTTCAGCCCTCATCAGATCATGAGCTTTGCAGCACCTCTTGGGGTTGGACTTGAAAGCAATGGGGAATACATGGATATTGAAATGAAAACGGTCTATGAAGAAAGCAAAATGTTAGAAGATTTTAATAAAACAATGGCCGAAGGAATTGAAATCCTTAATATGAGAAAACTTCCGGATACAGCAGGGAATGCAATGGCAAGTGTACAGGGTTCTGAGTATTCTATATATTTTAAAAAAGGAAATGAACCGGAATTTGACTATGTTAAGGCGCTACCTCTTTTCTTTGAAAAAGAAACAATTCAGGTTATAAAACAGACTAAAAAGAGCGAGACTCAGTTGGATCTGAAACCATACATTTACCAGATGTCCATAAAAAATATAAATCAAATTATGGATAAGAAACTGGATTATGATAACTTATCTGACATGCCGGTAATTTCCATGACGGTAGATTCCAGTAGTTCTGGAAATATAAAACCCGGAATGGTTATGGAAGCTTTTTTTAAGGAAAATAATCAGGTATTGAAAGATTATTCCTATCAGATTGTCAGAGAAGATACTTATGTATTAAATGAAAAAAATCTGAATCTGGAAACCTTAACTGGGGAACAAATTTTAAGTTATCTGATTCCAATGGAGGAACTTGGAGAAGAAATTCATGAATGATAGAAATCAGAAGGGAAAATGGCTGATTTATAGAAACGAAACCTCCATAATTTCAGCGCTATTAGACGATAACAGACTGGTTAAGCTAAATATCGATTCTGAAAATGAATTCCTGGTAGGGAATATATATCTGGGGAAAGTTCAGAATATTGTTAAGAATATTAATGCTGCCTTTGTGGAAATTGCATCGAAACAGTTATGCTTTCTTCCGTTGGAAGATGTTACCAATCCTTGCATCACAAACAGAGAATATGACGGTAGGGTTCTGATAGGCGATGAGATTATAGTACAGATTAAGCAGGAGCCATTAAAAACAAAACAGGCAACAGTTACCACAAACCTTAATCTTACGGGAAAATACTGCGTTCTTTCCCTTGAAAATACCAGCATTTCCTTTTCACACAAAATTGAAAAAAATAAAAAACAAAATCTTATTAAACAATTGGTGGAAGAAAAAATATTAAGTGAAACCGGAAAATGGATTTACACACAGGATAAAATTGGAGTAATTTTCAGGACCAATATTCAGGAATTAACTTCTATACTTCCACTAAAAGAAGAACTGGAAATCCTTACGTTACTGATGCAGCAAATTGTAACAAATGGTAAGCACAGAACAGTATTTTCAAAATTATATGAGGCTGAAAGCTCTTATATCAGTCATTTAAGCAGCAGTTTTTATGAAGAATATAGTCAGATTGTTACGGATGATACCGATATTTTTGAGAACCTGAAAAAATATTTTACCCTGTATCAACATCTGGACCAGAATATATTAAAGCTTTATACCGATTCCAAATTGAAAATGCCGAAATTATATAGCATGGATACAAAAATCCAGGAAGCATTACAGAAAAAAGTCTGGATGAAATCAGGTGCTTATCTGGTAATTGAACCCACAGAAACCTTAACAGTAATAGATGTTAATACTGGGAAATATAGTGGTAAAGGGACCGGAGAAGAAACCTTCTTAAAAATAAATCTGGAAGCTTGTGAAGAAATAGCCCTCCAGTTAAAATTAAGAAATATTTCGGGTATGATTATTATTGATTTTATTAATCTGAAAAACAAACAGGCGGAAGTGGAACTGATTACCTGCCTAAAAAAATTATTAAAAAAAGATCCTATAAAATGTGATTTTATTGATATAACACCACTTGGTCTGGTGGAAATCACAAGAAAAAGAATAAGTAAATCGTTATTGGAGCAAGCCACTAAAAAGGGTAATTAACATGAAGCTGATAGGAATGAAAAAAAGCAAAGATGGTAAATATTTAAAAAATTATGAATTAACCTATCTGAACAAATCCGGAAACGAAAAAGTGTATGAAATTGTCAGCAGAAAAGATATGATTTCCCCTGAAGAACTTGGAAAAAAAGTAAGTGGAGTAACTATCATTGCTACCTGTAATGATAAACTGCTGTTACTTAAAGAATTCAGGATGGGGATCAACAGGGCAATTTATAATCTTTGTGCCGGAATGCTAGAACCTGATGAGGATATTGAAGAATGTATCAGAAGAGAACTCTATGAGGAAACAGGACTTAATCTTGTGAGTATTATAGACATTTTACCTCCCTCTTTTTCAGCAGTTACTATTTCGGATATTAAAACACAGATTGTATTTGCAGAAGTGAATGGAAAAATTGAGGATCATACATCTGATAATGAGTCCATTGATGCAGATTTATATACAAAGGAAGAAATCAGACATTTACTTATGACAGAAGAATTCAGTGCCAGAGCCCAATTAGCCGCTTATTTCTTTTTAAAAATAACTTGACATAATCAGAGGCTGGTGCTAGTATACTAGAGTATGCCGCATATCGAGGTTATAAGTGTGCCATTCTGGCAACACCAAAGGTAGCGAGTAATGAAATAGGAGGTGCCCTATGTACGCAATTATTGCAACAGGTGGAAAGCAGTATAAAGTTTCCGAAGGAGATGTAATCAAAGTAGAAAAGCTTGAAGTTGAAGCTGGAAATACAATTACATTCGATCAAGTTCTTGCAGTTAATAATGATGGTCTTAAAGTTGGAGCCGATGTGAAAAACGCATCCGTTACAGCAACCGTTATGGATCAAGGTAGAGGAAAAAAAGTTCTTATATACAAATATAAGAGAAAAACCGGATATCATAAAAAGAACGGTCATAGACAAGCATACACAGAAGTTAAAATTGATAAAATCAATGCTTAATTAATGTATGACGACGATTACAATTCAAAAAACAGGAAGTAATGAATATAGTGCCTTTCGTTTCGAAGGACATTCCGGATTTGCAGAAAGCGGTAAAGACATCGTGTGTGCATCCATTTCTGTACTAGTGATTAATACCATTAATTCCATTGAAACACTTACTTCGGATAAACTTGAAGTAGAGACCAATGAAAAAAAAGGATTGATTTCAGGCAGATTTAGTGGACATCCATCAATGGAAGCTACTTTATTGTTAGATTCCATGCTTCTTGGATTAAAAGAAATTGAAAAACAATATGGAAAAAAATTTATAAAACTCAAATTTGAGGAGGTGTAAACCATGTTAAATATGAACCTTCAATTTTTCGCTCATAAAAAGGGAGTTGGTTCTACCAGAAACGGTAGAGATTCAGAATCCAAAAGACTTGGCGCGAAAAGAGCTGACGGACAATTCGTAAAAGCAGGAAATATTTTATATAGACAACGCGGAACTAAGATTCATCCAGGCAACAACGTTGGACGTGGCGGAGATGATACATTATTCGCTTTAGTAGACGGTATTCTTAAATTCGAAAGAAAAGGAAGAGATAAAAAACAAGCTTCCGTTTATCCAGTAGAAGACTAATACGAGTTAAATGAGCTTCGAACTTCATGTTTGAGGCTCTTTTTTTATCTGAGTCAGCTACTAGTGTAGTTGGCTTACACATGAGCTTGGCTGTATTTACAGACAATCTCAATATAAGAAAATATACTTTTTGTTTTATTTTCTGGCCATTTCGTGTAAAATGGTTATAAACAATGCGGATTACAAATCGCTTTAAGGAGAAAAAATGTTTGTAGATAGAGCCAAGATATATGTAAAAAGTGGAAAAGGCGGAGATGGTCACGTGTCTTTTCGAAAAGAAAAATTTGTTCCAAACGGTGGACCGGACGGCGGAGATGGCGGACGTGGCGGTGATGTAATTTTTATAGTAGACGAAGGCTTAAATACCCTTGTAGATTTCCGTCATATACGAAAATACTGTGCTCAGGATGGCGAAATAGGCGGAAAGAGAAATTGCCACGGTAAAGATGGAGAAGATATTATTATAAAAGTTCCGGAAGGTACGGTAATCAAAGAAGCTGAAACAGAAAAAGTTATCATTGATATGTCTGGCAAAAACAAAAAAGTAATTTTGCTTGCAGGTGGAAAAGGCGGCATTGGAAATCAGCATTTTGCCACAAGTACCATGCAGGCGCCAACTTATGCTAAACCAGGACATCCTTCAAAAGAACTGAATCTGTATCTTGAATTAAAAGTTATAGCAGATGTAGGCTTGGTTGGATTTCCAAATGTTGGAAAATCTACATTATTATCAGTTGTAACAAATGCAAAACCCAAAATAGCAAATTATCATTTTACTACCATAAATCCAAATCTTGGAGTAGTAGATCTGGGAGCTGGAAAAGGTTTTGTAATAGCTGATATTCCCGGATTAATTGAAGGTGCTTCAGAAGGAATCGGCCTTGGTCATGAATTTTTAAAGCATATAGAAAGAACAAAAGTAATTATTCATATTGTTGATGCTGCCGGAACAGAAGGCAGGAATCCGGTTGAAGATATTTATGCCATAAATAAAGAACTTGAAAGCTATAATCAGTCTATTTCTAAAAAGCCCCAGGTAATTGCAGCTAATAAAATAGATGCAATCTATACTGAAGGTGGTGAGGATCCTGTAGCACTCATAAAAGCAGAATTTGAGCCAAAAGGAATAAAAGTATTTCCAATTTCTGCGGTGAGTAAACAGGGCTTAAATGAATTATTATGGTATGTTTACGAACAGCTTCAGACACTGAAGGAAGAACCTAATATTTTCGAACAGGAATATTTCCCTGAAAATGAAGTAGATAAAGACGGTGCTTTCGAAGTATATTATGATGAAGAAGAAGAAGAGTACGTAATCGAAGGACCTAAAATCGAAAAAATGTTGGGTTATACTAACATTGAAAGTGAAAAAGGCTTTACATTCTTCCAAAAATTCATGAAAGAAAATGGAATTCTTGACAGACTGGAAGAACTTGGAATCAAAGAAGGCGACACAGTACGTATTTATGGACTTACGTTTGACTATTACAAATAAGAAATGTATTCAATCAGGCTTTACAAATAATTGATAATAGATTATCTATGTAAGCCTAGTCATATATCAGGAGGATTTTATATGAACAGCAGACAAAGAGCTTATCTGAAGAGCTTAGCCAGTACCACGGAACCTATTTTTCAAATAGGGAAATCAGGATTAACACCAGAAATTACAGAAGCAGTAGCCGAATCTTTTAATACAAGAGAATTAATAAAGATTAATGTATTAAAAAATTGTATGGAAGATCCAACCGATATGGCTCAAAGATTATCGGAACGTACCCATTCACAACTGATTCAGGTAATTGGCAAAAAAATAGTATTATATAAAGAAAGCAAAGAACATAAAAAGATAGAGCTTCCCAAATAAACAGACTTAATCAAAGTGCAGGTATTAGGAGTATTTATGGAGCATATTAAAAAAATAGGAATCATGGGCGGAACATTTAATCCCATTCATATCGGTCATATCCAGATTGCCAGAAGTGCATATGATTTATTAAAACTGAATGGGATTCTTTTTATTCCAAGCGGAATTTCCTACATGAAAGAAAATGTTCTGGATAAAGAAAAAAGAGTGGCAATGACCCGGATTGCAATAGAGCAGATTCCGTATTTTGAATTATCTACTATTGAAACAGAGAAACTGGGTAATTCTTATTCCTTTGAAACTATAGCCGAATTAAAACTTCAAAATCCTGACACAGAATATTATTTCTTGGTAGGAGCGGATTCGCTGTTCTATATGGAAAAATGGTATCAGCCGGAAAAGATATTTAAAGAGTCCATGGTTTGTGTTTATTACAGAAAAGGATTTGAAACTGAAGATCTGCTAAAAAAAATAGAATATCTTAAGGAAAAATATCAATGTGATATTAAATTGCTTTCTCTTGAACCTGTGGATGTATCATCTTCCGAGATTAGGGAAAAAGTAAAAAATGGAGAATCCATAAAAAATCTGGTACCAGAAGAAGTAGAAGAATATATTTATAATAATAAGTTATATACAGACTAGAAAAAAGCTTGTAGAATAAAGAAAAATGGTCATTTATGTTTGCTAAATATTGAAATTTTTAATATTAAGGACGGGTAAAATGAATCAGAATATCAATATTAATAAATTACGTAAAGCAATGGAAAAAGTTTTGGATGAAAAACGGTATGAACATACTCTTGGAGTTGCATATACTGCGGCTAATCTGGCGTCAATATATGGAGCGAATATTAAAGATGCACAGACAGCGGGGTTACTTCATGATTGTGCAAAATGTATTGAAGATGATAAAAAACATACTATCTGTATCAAACATAACATTACCATTAACAGTATTGAGGAGAAGACTCCATTTTTGCTTCATGCAAAAGTAGGCGGCTTTCTGGCTATGAAAAAATACGGAGTGACAGACCAGAATATAATAAATGCAATCATTAATCATACTACCGGACGACCCAACATGACCTTACTGGAAAAAATAGTATATGTTGCAGATTATATAGAACCTAATAGAAAATCACTTCCTAATCTGGAAAATATCAGAAAGATGGCATATCAGGATATTGATATAGCACTTCTGCATATTTTGGAAGATACTTTACAATATTTAAACAGTACAAAAGAAGAAATAGATCCTCTGACACAGAAGACCTACGAATATTACTATGATAAGTTAATCAGAAACCACAAGGAGAATTAATTAAATGGATCAATCAAAAGAAATGGCAAAATTAGTAATCAAAGCGCTGGAAGATAAAAAGGCAGAAGAAATCACAATAATTGATATCAGCCATATATCTGTTATTGCAGATTACTTTATTATTGCAAGTGGTAACAATAAGAGCCAGGTGCAGGCAATGACTGACAATGTAGATGACGTGCTTGGAAGAGCTGGCTATATTGAAAGAAAAGTAGAAGGATACAGTTCGGCAAATTGGATATTAATGGATTATAAAGATGTCATTGTACATGTTTTTGACCAGGAAAATCGTTTGTTTTATGATTTGGAACGTATCTGGAGAGATGGTAAAAAAGTTGAAATAAGTTCTATACTGGACGAAGAATAAATCATTTAAAATAAAATGCGAGATGAGACAAAAAGAAGTATCATCCGTAAAATATAATGAAAAATGCATCTCAAATGAGATGCATTTTTTTCTTTTATAAACCTATATGATGGATGTAATCCATATAATCATGCTATTTAAGATAATGAAATCTAATATAAACGAAAAACACCAAACACTTTACCCAGTATAATACAATCTTGAACGATAATAGGTTCCATATTGTCATTTTCCGGTTGAAGACGGATATAACCTTTTTCTTTATAAAATGTTTTTACCGTTGCAGAGTCATCTACAAGTGCAACCACAGTATCACCGTTTCGGGCGGTGCTGCAACACTCTACAAATATTTGGTCGCCATTAAAGATGCCGACATTAATCATGCTGTCACCTTTTACTTTTAAGACAAAAGCTTCAGCATTTGGAACCATATCTGCCGGAATAGGAAAATAGCCTTCAATATTCTGCTCAGCCAGAATAGGTTGACCGGCAGCAACAGTACCAATAATAGGGATGCTTGTCATTTCATGACGCACCATCTGAAAACTATCATCTACAATTTCGATAGCTCTGGGTTTGGTTGGATCTCTTCTGATATAGCCATTTTTCTCCAGGGTTTCAAGATGAGCATGTACGGAAGATGTAGATTTTAAATCTACCGCTTCACATATTTCACGTACTGCTGGCGGATATCCTCTTTTTAAAATTTCATCTTTTATATAATCCAGTATTTCTTCCTGCTTTTTCGTGATTTTACCGTATGCCATAAATTTCCTCCCGTTAATTAAAATAAATAAATTGATAAAGCCTATAAATGCAAATAGAAACTATTAAAGCAAATTCTTATATAATCATTCTAATAAAACTATAGTCAGTATAGCATAATAATATAAAAAAGCAAACATATATTCCAAATATTTGTTCGAGTATTTGGAATAAATCCATTGACAACAGTACATACGTTCTGTATAATTGCATTATAAAGAACATTTGTTTGCATTTTGATATTACATATGTCTTTTGCACAATATAACTTTTTTGATACTTTTTTGATTATTACGGAGGGGAACATTATGTACGAACAGAGAATTTTAAATAATAGAAAAAAAAGAAATCGCGAACTTAGAAATCATATTATTACTGCAATTTTGACATTGTTGTTAATCATATCACTGACGCTTACATTAGGTAGTTTCCTTTCGAAAGCATCCGGAAAGAATGATAATACAGACTATAAATATTATACTTGCATTGTAATAGAAAAAGGTGCTACACTATACACAATAGCAGCACAATACATGGGAAATCATTACAGTGGTGCAGACGATTATACCAAAGAAGTTATGAGTATTAATAACTTGGAATCTGATCAGATTATAGCTGGACAGTCACTTATTATTCCCTATTATTCAGCTCAACTTGTATTTTAAGAATGCTTTTTATTAATTCAATATAGTATTTATTCAATGATTGACTATTTATTTCTGCATACGTAGATATAGAATATGACAAAATGGATAATCCTCTCAGTACTTAAAAATTGAGAGGATTTTTTTGTTATAATTAGGTTGAAAGACATTAGCATAATTTTTTGGTAAAATTCTAAATAATTCAAAAATAAATTCAATTAAGACTATCCCAAATGACATTTTTTGTTTATAATGACATTTGTATAGAAGTATTTGTTCTTTAAAAAATACTTTATTTAAATTGTTTGAAGAATTATATTAAGATTTTGGAATGAATGATAATGTGTTTGTCTTTTATTCATATCTATCAAATTTTACACTAATTTAATAGACGTTTTATAAAATTCAGTATAAAATTAGATATTGAGAAATGATTAATTGGGTTATGGACAAACAGAATTAATCAGAACTTCCAGTGAGATTGTCTGCAAAGGCAACCAACACAAAGTGAGCTTGTCTGTAAAAGCAGCCAACTCACAGCTAGTCTTCCAAGGAGGGAATACTGGTATTAGTTATAGAAAATGACTTGTAAAGAAGGTGATATTTTGGAAAAATTTTCAGCTGAACTTATGGCTACGCTAGACTGCAAGACAAGTTTTACAATACCTCTTTTCGGTGGTATTGCGGTTCCCGAATCAGTTACTTTATCATGGATAATTATGGGTGTCATTATGATTTTGACCCTTATATTTGTGCGTAATTTCAAACTGATACCAACCGGAGTTCAGAATTACATTGAGTTTCTGGTGGAATTTTTAAACAAATTTTTTCTGGATATTTTAGGAAAGGAAGGAAAACAGTTTCTACCTTATCTGGGAACAGTTGCCATTTACATCGGCTTATCAAACACCATTGGTGTTTTTGGACTCAGGGCACCAACAAAGGATCTGAATGTAACAGCAGGGCTAGCGTTTACCGCAATCTTTATGATTGAGTATTCAGGTGTAAAAGTCCGGGGATTTAAAGGTTATCTTAAAAGCTTTGCTGAGCCAATGCCTATTCTGGCTCCAATCAATGTACTGGAAATTTTAATCAGACCATTATCTCTGTGTATGCGACTTTACGGTAACATACTTGGTGCATTTATTGTAATGGAGATGCTAAAAATTATTGTTCCAGTATTTGTTCCGGTAGTGTTTGGATTTTATTTTGATATTTTTGATGGTTTAATCCAGACCTATATTTTTATTTTCTTAACGTCTCTGTTTATGAGTCACAAAATGGAGATACCAGAAGAATAATTTCTGGGTTTAAAATGGTTTTATTGTTTATAATTTTATAAATTATGGTTTCAGAAGAAAATGAATGAAAATTAATTATTTAATTAAAGGAGATGGATGATATGACATTAACAGCAATCGGTGCGGGTATCGCAGTTTTAACAGGTGTAGGAGCAGGTCTTGGTATTTGTTATGCAACAGGAAAAGCAACAGAATCTATTGCAAGACAGCCAGAAGCGCAGGGAAATATCAGTAAAGTATTATTACTTGGTTGT
>Ga0302296_1002828_pt1 | contig 11445 bp, 8 predicted proteins | sample III_Fen_N3_1_FD_194546 | JGI IMG/M metagenome (GOLD analysis project Ga0302296, IMG submission 194546) | Peat permafrost microbial communities from Stordalen Mire near Abisko, Sweden - III_Fen_N3_1 | ecosystem: Environmental > Terrestrial > Soil > Wetlands > Permafrost | place: Sweden: Abisko... | reverse complement strand
TACCTTGGTATAATCAATTCGTTCGGTAACATTTATCTGTTCCTGTGATGAGACATGACGATTAGACAGATCTAACAGGGAAAGAAAATCAATCATCCTTGAATTATTATTTAAAGTCTTGATATTAAATACATAAAACTCTTTTTCGAAGATGATTGAAAATACGGTTCCGTGAAATGAATTAGAAATAAATAACTGGCAGGAGTTGATTAACTCCATAAACTGAACCGGTCCTGCATCCGAAATGTTCTTATCTGCATATAATAATGGTTGATAATCGTTGATGGAATAGATCTTCCATCCTTTCTCTTTTGCGATTCTTTTTGCGGCTTCTTCAATAACTGGGTCATGAAGAAAATCATATACCAATAAATATTTTTCTTTAATCTCTTTTTTAATTACCGATAACCAGTCTTGTTTTGTAAGTAGAAAAACCGGGTCTAGCACCTGGGTTCCACCTTTAACATCCAATGATTCCAGAATTTTCAATCCGGTTGTTTCCCTTACGGATACGTAATCTAATTTATTTAGCATCTGCTGAACAAATAACTCATATCCATCTTCAATGTTGCTTATACCAAAACTTGCAGCATATGAAGCACGAACAGATCCTTTGGGAACAAAGTCAAGATAGAAAGCAGGATCTTTGCCATTCTGCATCGCTGAATTCCAAACCTGGTCACTTCCGGTAATAAATAAGTCAGCCTTGGGTGCATCAATTTTTAGTTCTTCATTTGATTCATACCTGCTGTCGGTGATCTTCAGATATTTATCTTTAAATCTATCAAATGGTCTTTTTCGTGCAATGGTTTTGCGTCTCGAAGGAAATTTCGACAAAGCAAACAAAAGATGAATCAATTTATTCCTGTCGCATGATTTTTTATAACGCGATTTACTATCAATATACCAGAAACTATATCGCGCACACAGATAATCCGGCTTGTAATCGATGATTTGCACGTCGTGCCCTTTGCTTTCCAGGTATTTCATTAATGCATAAGCCTGGAGCGAAGCTCCGTAGTTATATACATCATGACATGTAATTGTTTTAATCTTCATCCGCAAAAAAATTGTTTTTAGTGGCTATTTCAGGTGCAGTATTTTCAATGATTTATTGACTACCCTGCCAGGAAATAGGTAATAGCAATAGAATTTGTATATCTGTTTTATTGATTGTTCAGAAGAGAAACGTGTCATTAAATACTTTCTCAGTTTCGGTTCTTTAGGTGAAAATTTCATTTGTCCTTCAGCAACAACGGAGAGTTCTTCCTCTTTAACGGTACATCCGTCAATTTGGTTGATAATGTCTTTGCCTAGATCTGTAAATGCAAGTACCGCACTTACACCATCATTTTCCTGGGTGTATTTACCGCCCCATAAATCTCCGATACGAATATCTGCAGCCGATTTGTCGTATTTGTATTTGCACTTATCGTAACAGGCTTTACCCAGACAACTGTTTCCCAAAAAGAATTTGTAGAACAAATCACCTTTGGTCATCAATGAAAAATAATCTGGCTTTACATCCTCTGAAGAACCTTTTATTTCCATGGCCCATGAATCATGCCACCCGTTTCGCTTGTTCCGCCATGAAGCAGCAGTAATTTTCCCCGTTTTTTGCTCAACCATCGCGGTATATTTTTTCCACATATTCTTCGAAGGAACACCGTGGCAAAAGAAGTCCATCAACACAAAGTTCTCTTCGATTTTCATCTTTCGGATATACCGCCGAAGTGAATCAACCTGGCATGGCGTACCAGTTATTAAGTATTTGCAGCCTCTGCTAAGTTGAGAAAATCCGCTCAGTGTATAACTCTGTATATATTTGGATCCAATGCTTGGCATAAAATCTTCGATGGTTTCAGCCATAAAGTGTTCGGCACGGTTCAAGTTCGGATTATATTTTACACCGCAAGCCTTATACCCTTTATTGATCAGGAATTTGCCAAGCTCAAAGCCAATTCCGCCCGAGGAGCAATTATGTCTTACCTGTTCATTATTACTCCAGGCAGCATATGCCTTTGTTTCAATTTTACGATCATCTAAAAGCCGGTAATCATTATATGCACAAACCGAGAGGCAAAGTCCACACTGTGTACACGTTGCCTCGTCGAACAAATCGGGTTCGTAAAATCCTTCCTTATTTAAATCTATTTTGATAATCTTTTTAGGACATACGATCGCGCAAACACCGCAACCATAGCAATCTTTAATCTGAGATATATTTTTTGAAGTCATCTACCTCTTTATTTTATTCATAATTAACCGGTTTAATACATCCCGTTCATTTTTCTTTAATCCTACCGTATAAATGCATAACCCAGTAGAAAATAAAGCAACGGCAGTAGTTGCAATTAAACCGCTCCAATCTGCTATAAAATGATTGACAAGAAGTGGCAATGGCAAAGCCAGCAGTGTTACCAAACTGACCACCAGAACTACATCCCGTATATATTTTCCAGAAGGAAGATTTATTTTGGATCTTAAATAGAATATTCTCACAGCATATGTTAATAAATTGATCAGAACTCTGACAATTAAAACACTTTCAGGTGGATATCCCAGCTTAAGCGCCAAATAGGCCAACGGAAAATTCAACAGGATCAAACTACCAATTAAAATTTGATAATTTCGTATATCACCAGTCGCCTGGACCGACATCCATAAAGGAGCTGATATGGCATCAACAAGCAGAAAAAGAATTATTAACCTGCAAAAAGAGGCAGTATATTCGGGGACATTATGCAGCCATACCTGGAGTATAAAATCGGTACATATCAGCAATGGGATAGACAACAGTAACAATAGGTAATAGGAGAATTTTGAAGACTGAAATATTAAATTCATAAAATACTCCTTGTCGTTCATTGCGTAGGATTTGACAATCTGGGGATTAAATGCCGTCTGAAAGTTGGAGACAAAACCAAAAACAGCACTACTTACCTGATTGGCGATCCCCATTGCTGCATTGATCGCAACTCCGAAAAAGATATTCAGTAATATATTTAAACCTTGTTGTGCGCCTACATTTGCAACACTACCAAACATACTCCAGCCAGAAAAGCTCATGAGCTTTTTATAGAGTGCTTTATCCCAGAAAAAGTTATACCTGCAGGTTGCAAAAGCTTTGTTGCAATATGTTTTATAGAGTAGTAATACAACAAACGCGACCCCGCAAGTCAGTACTGCGTACAATTTCAGCTTATCCCATCCGAAGAAAAGCAATAAGAAAACGATTATTAATTTTAAAACAACTTCTATAATACCAATATAGGCATAAAAAGACATCTTTTCGTAAGCTATAATGCTCGCATTATAAGGTACCCGGATGATCTGAATGCAAAATGTAAGTATTGTAAACTGGTAAACCCAGTTGGCGGCGTTCATCCGATCTGCAGGAATATTCAGTTGCGTATTCAGAAACCAGAGACCAATCGTTTCAGAAAGGATGACAACAATCAACGCGATACTTAAATGCGCGGTCATACTCATGCTGAACATCCGGTTTACATTTCCTTCTGCACCCCTTCCCATCTCAAAATTAAGGAAACGCTGCGTGGCAGTTGACATCGCATTGTTCAAAAAAGAGAACAGTACGACCACACCGCCTACTATATTGTAAATACCAAAATCATCAACCCCCAGGGTTTTTAATACAACCATTGAGGTATACAACGTCACAGCCATCGTAAGAAGCATGCGGAAGTATAGCAGGATGGTATTTTTGGCTATTCTTTTGTTATTTGCCGAGTTGGACATTCAATAAAATACGAATTGAAAAAACATGAATTAAAATGAAACGAAGGTCCGTGCAGCAAATTAAAACTGATTACACGGGTTGAAAAAATTATGGACTACATAAAACGAAGCATTTTTAGCGATCCATCAGTTTACAATGATGAGGGAAAAGTGTCCTATCGAATGCAAATAGTATACGAGCTAATGCTTTCTAACCCCACCCTTCGAGGGTCTTCGACCACTCGAAGGGTGGAGTTTTTTATTCTTCGGATGTATATTTCTGGTACGTATTTTTAGGATTTACTTCATACCGCGCGTATTTGGAGAAAGAGTAACCAAAAGCATTTGACTTAATGTCATTCACTACAATCGCGATGTGACTGATTGTCTTTTTCTCTGCATACTGATTGATCATTTCGAGCTGGTGTTTGTGTGAAACACCATAACGAAGGACAAATATATTAAGGTCGGACAGTTGGCTAACGATTATACCATCGGTAACCAATGAAACCGGTGCGTTGTCCAAAATAACGTAGTCGTAATTGGCACGGACTGTATCAAGGAGCGCTTTCATTTCGGCTTTACCCAGGATTTCTGCCGGGTTTGGCGGAATTGGACCTGAAGGCATCAGGGACAGGTTCTTAATTGCCGTCGATAAAATGACCTGTTCGATGGTATCGTAACCAATCAAATAAGTACTTAATCCATGCTCGTTACTGAAATTAAACACCTGTTGCAATTTTGGTTTCCGGAGATCAGCACCAATCAAAAGCACATTTTTATTGTTCATTGCTAAAATGGTAGCTAGATTCACTGCGGTAAATGATTTTCCTTCACCCGGATTCGTCGAATGAATGGATATAATTTTATGCCCAGGAACAGAAAGCATAAACTGAAGATTTGTGCGTAGCGTCCTGAACGATTCGGCAATAATTGATTTGGGATTATTGGATACGGTGATGGGGGAATTGGTTGGGTCGTGTATAATATTACCAAGTATTGGAATTGTTGTTTTGTTTTCAATGTCTTCCTGCGAACGAATACGGTCGTCGAAGGAATTCATAAACAAGATAATTCCCAGCGGAAGCGCGATGCCAAGGATAAACCCGAGAATTAATATCATGCGTCCCGGCAGACCCAAAGGTTCTGAGTCACCTGACCTCGCGATATCGATAACCTGAACGTCCGAAACACTTGATGCCAACGCGATGTTAGTCTCTGCCCGTTTTTTAAGCAGGAACGTGTATATTTCGTTTGTGACCTCAAACTCCCGTTTAATTGTAATCATCTGCTGTTCTTTTTCAGGAAGTTGATTCAACTCAGAACCGATCCTTGCCTGGCGATCTTTCAATGTTTTGACAGATGCTGCTGCATTTTCGATCAGGTTCCTGAGGTTTTCGTTGATCAGATTCCGTGTTTGAACCATTTCTTTATCGATGAGTGCTACAGCGGGGTTATTGTCTTTGGCACTGAATAACATAGTCTGTCGGCGACTGTATAAATCGCCCATTTTTAGCACCAGCGTGTTGAGCAAAGCATCCTCAATTCCAACAACAGAAGGCGATACAAGCTGTTTACCATCACTTGGATTGCTAAGATAGGTACGAAGATTATTGAAATAGTCCAGCTGCATCTGGCTTTTAGCCCTCTCCGATTCAATCTCCTTTAGGTTGTTCATTACAAGGGTTCCCTGTTGCCCAATATCGATAATTTTATTTTGGGCGCGGAACTCTGTAAATTTTGTACCCGCGACATTCAGCGAATCTGAAATACCGCTCAATTGATTTGCGATAAATTCGAGTGTTCTTTTTTGTGCTTCATTTTGAAGGTTAATCTTTCCTTCGATGTAAACCTTTATAAGCTCATTCAGAAATTCACCGTCTTTTTCAGGTTCTTCGCCTGTGATGGTGCATTTGATCAGATCGCTCATCTTCACCTTCAGTTCAACTTCAAGCCGGGCTTGATAAGCCAGCGTGTTTTCATTCAAATTATTAAATTCAAACTTATATACACCCTCGGGAACAGCCGAATTGACATCCTTTTTAACCAGTGTAAAATTGAAATTATTGTTAACGAAAGGTTGACCAAAGGTTCCCTGCCCTTCAAATACAATTGTTCTTTTAATATTCTTCTGTTTTACTACACCATTTATAGAAATAGTATACGATTCACCAGAGGTAGGTGTGATGATAATAGGAATACCTTCAAGATTCTCAAAATTGGCTGCTTCCTTAACGATAAAAGGTTCCCGGTTGTATATTCCTTTCCAGACCAGCAGGTCTCTTTTGAACCAGTTTGTCCGCCAGCCCAGGTTGACAAGCACCTGGTTAATGGGATAATAGGATTTCAGGATCTCGATCTGGTTGTAAATATTGTTACTTTGCTGATCAAGAACGCCTTCAAATACACTTTTTATATCCAATCCAGTCGATTTTTCGGGAACCAGGATAGACGCACTTACCGTGTACCGGGGTTTTGAAAGTTTATTGTAGCTGTAGGCTGCCGCAATTCCCAAAATGCCAAACAGCAAAAACCATTTCCACTGCCTGACAAGGAGATAAAATATTTTTTTTAAGTCAATCGGTTCTCCTGATTTTTCGTCCTCGTTATTGTTATCTGATTGCATAGAATAGAATTATCAATTGTTTGCATGTATTTATTTCTTTATCGCAACACAAATCCCAATACGGCAATCAATACTGATGCTGAAGAAAGGATTAGTGAGTAGGCCTGACTGTTCAATTGAACATTTTTGTGTCTATCGGGTCGCACAATGATGTTATCGTTTGGTTGCAGATAAAACCCCGCAGATGAATAAATATCTTTGGAGGTAAGATCAAGCATAAAGGTTTTATTGCCTTCAGTTGATGACCGTACAACCATAACATTCCGGATGGTAGCAAAGTCAGTATTTCCGTTGGCCATTGCCAATGCTTCAATTACGTTGATGTTGTTGCTGTAATTGTAATAGATACCAGGATTTTTAACCTCACCCATTACAGTGACTTTAAAATTCAACAGTTTAACCTTTACTATCGCGCCATTAAGTGTTTCATCCGCTTTTTTCTGAATAACCTGTTCAACTTCGGACTGGGAGAATCCACCAGCTTTCACTTTGCCAAGCATTGGCAGATTTAAGTTCTCATCTTTCCCAATTTCGAACCCATACAGGTAAGCTCCACTTGGTGAAGTAAACTTCTGGTAAGAGGCGTATGAGTTGGTTTCCATATTCGATTCAGGATTGTACAGCTGATTTACTTCCGGACTTGCGGATTTGATGCTGATGAATAGAATATCACCGCTTCTCAGACGTGGTTCGGAGTTTTGAGGAGATAATCCCTTGATAACTTCGTCGGATTCAACGTCTTTTAAATAAATCAGTTCCTTACTACTCCGACATCCAAACATCAATACCAGGGAAATGATATACAATAGGCTGAAATAATTTTTCATTCGCAATATATTTATTTTTATTATTGAAATTTCTTGTTTGTACTTTCAGTTAATTGCAAAAGATAGGTTAAAAGCTCTTTAATAGATTTTTATAGATGTGCTATAAAACAATACAATTACAAATTTCGCCACCACGCCTTGGTCGATTTTGCAGTTTTTTCTTCTTCCGGGCAAATTAGCTTGTATATTTCTCCCCATGAAAGTATTCCACCAAGATTGCGATCGTCGATGTAGATATCTGCCAAAATCTTACGACTGTCATTTGCATTCCACTCTTCTTCTGGGCAATTTTTGTTCACCGCATAAAATTCAAGACCCTGTTTACGACAAAATGCGACAGCCGCCTCAAGTTCACCGGCTGAGCGATGGCTCCAGAGAATAAGCTGGTGTTTTTTCGATTGAAGCGCTTTTAGTGTTTCAAATGCAAATGGACGGATACGACCAATGGCAGGATACATGTGCTCAACAATGGTTCCGTCGAAATCAACAGCTATAATCATATTATTACTGAATTTAATTGGGGCAAATTAAGTGTTATTGTTAAGCTTCGCCTATTCAGTCACATTAACTGATTAAGTCTTGGAGAAAATGAAGACCAAATATTTTATCAAAATCGAAAGCAAACTTCAAGATTTTCTATTTGTCTGGTACAAACCAGAAGAATAAATTGATTGCTTTCCTAAAAACTTAAATATTTTGATTTTACAATATTTTAGACGCTAAAATATACCTATCAAAACACTACATATAACGACCTTAAAAAACGAATAATTCAATATAATTTCACTAAAAATTCAATCTGCAATTTTAAAAAATCAAAACCACAATAAGTTATACAATTAATTTTAAAGGTTACATGATTCCCACATTCTCAAGTGCGACATTTCATACTAAAAAATTTAAAACATTAAATATCAAATAATTAATTATAGTCTAAGAGATTTTGCTGGTACTCTTGGGCTGAAGCGCATTTAATGTTTCGAATGAAAATGATGGTAGACAACCAATTGGAAGATATTTGTGTTCAACAATGGTTCGGCCGAAATCCATTGAAATTACCCAAGTGCTAAACATAAGCATATCTACCCAGCGTTGGGATTTATGGATTTAAAAAAGCTTCGCCCTTTCAGTCACACTGACTGATCACTTATTTAATATATTATTTCACTTATCGCACACTATGAGTGAGTCTTTATTTTTGAATCTGACAGGGAGGAACAAGGTTAAAAGCTTAATGACATTATCTAAAAGTGGCACACATCAGGATCATGCTGGTTCTAAAGATAAAACTTGTCATTCATATACCTGTCTATAAACACATTGTGCACTTAATCTATTATAGCATTTAATAAATTAATGAAAGGACAAGAGTAAACCTTTAATACTGAATATTTCCACAATAAAAGTTAAAGGAAATATGATTTACATAATTTCAGGATATATGCATTTTTTCAGCGTAAATAAACCACAAAAAAATATAATTTTTATATTATTTTATTAATCGATGAATTATGCAGATAATGTTTTAACTAACAGCTTAAATTTCTACTATCTGCATGAATAACATTCAAGGAATTAGTACCTATTCTAATTTAGCAAGTTCGTATCAAATTGAAGTATGAGTTCAAACTAAAAATCCAGGGGATCTGGGAAAGATGTCCGTACGCGCACAAAAAAAAGCAAGTTCAAGCCCGGAAGCTTTAAAAGTGCAGGTGAATGTTGATACAAGAAATCACCTTCAAGAATAATTACATCTTAGGTAAGTCGGTCAGGCTGCAGAAAGCCTTTATGATTTAGTATTCAGATAATATAGGGATTGAATTTATGGTCTTATTGTTATCGTCGTTTCAATCCCGTCATATACAGAACCCAAACCAGAAATAATTACTGTTTCTCCAGCCATGTTTTCAAAATCACAGTCAACATAGTAATCAGCTGGATATAAGGATTCAAAACGAACTTGTCCGCTGTTATCGGTCACCAGGGTTTCTGAATAAAGGTTGTTGTTAAAGTCTGCCTCACTGTAATACAAGTAAACGGTGAACCCAATAAGCGAAGCGCCGGCTCCGTCTCTTGCATTTACAACTAAATCACCCGCAGGTTCATCCATTGATTTTTGGCAACCTGATACATTTATTAATGCAAAAATTATTAATATATAGAATAAAACTCGTTTCATAATTTTGATTTTAGATGCGTGAATACTTCATTAATTACCTTAATCCGAACTTTAAATTTTTGCAAAGTAGTTCTTTGTTTTCATATTCCAATTTATACTTATTTTCAAAACTCCGCAAAAGACTTGTGAATCGTGCCCCTTAAAGGACGATGACCGTCGCTGATGTCGCTGATTGGTAATGGAAAAGATTTGTCCATTTTTTACAGCAAACAGCTGATTGATTTAATAGAATTTTCGGAATCCAATGATCTGGCGGACTTCTTCCAATGTTTTGGAAGCCGATTCACGCGCTTTTTCGGCACCGTTTTTTGCAACTTTCGAAAGGTAAGCCGTATCCTTCGAGATCTCTTCAATACGACCACGGATTGGGTTTGTGAAGTTGATGATATCCTCTGCAAGTTGTTTCTTCAGATCGCCATAACGAATGGAGCAGTCGCTGTATGCATTATCAAAATGGGTGACGACATCGGGCGCAGAAACCACTTCCATCAATGTGAACAGGTTCTGGATCACTTCGGGTTTTGTCTGATGCATTTCTGTTGGTCCCGCATCGGTAACGGCACGCATCACCTTTTTACGGATACTGGCCGGCGATTCTGCCAAAGAAATAGCATTGCCTTCCGATTTCCCCATTTTGCCAGAACCATCCAGTCCTGGAATCTTCACCATATCTTTTCCTTCGAAAATATAAGCCTGGGGGATTGGGAAGGTTTCAACATTATACATACGATTGAACCTGCGGGCAAAAGTGCGCGCCATCTCGAGGTTTTGTTCCTGGTCTTTTCCTACGGGAACAAGGTTGGCTTTGTGAATAAGGATATCGGAAGCCATCAGTACCGGGTAGGTAAGCAATCCTGCATTTACATTCTCTGGTTGCTGACGGGCTTTGTCCTTGAAAGAGGTTGTTCGTTCCAATTCACCAAGGTAGGCATTCATATTCAACAGCAAGTACAGCTCAACAATTTCGGGTACATCACTTTGAATAAAAATGGTCGATTTTTCAGGATCAATACCGCAGGCAAGGTATTCGGCCAATACCTGTTTCACATTCAAATGCAGGTCGCTGGGTGTTGGATGCGTAGTAAGTGAATGAAAGTCAGCAATGAAGAAAAATGTCTGATTGTCCTCTTGCATCTTAATGAAGTTTTTTACGGCTCCAAAATAATTTCCAAGATGAAGGTTTCCGGTTGAACGTATTCCGCTTACTACTATTGGCATGTCATTTACTTTAATGAGGTGCAAAAGTATAAAAAACCCTGCAAAGGACGCAGATTATTCTTTCAAACCTGCAATTTCGTAGTTTTCCGGGCTGATTAATGGTTCACCTTTAAACCTAAGTATCAATTGGGCAATCGCCAATGTATCCTTTTCGCAATAGCGCGCAATTCTTTGTATATCAAATTCTTTATAGTATATACCTGCAACCTGGCTCCCATCAATATCGTCTTTTGGAGTGGGTATATTGAAGATGGCACAAAGCAATTCGAGCGATGTGTAATGCTTGTAATCGCCAAATTTCCAAAGCTGAAGCGTATCGATCATTACATCCTTTATTTCCCAGGGTTTGGCGCCAGCAATATCTAAAACTAAAGGGAGTTGTAACCCATTAATCAGCATTCTTCGCGCAATAAACGGGAAATCGAACTCCTGGCCGTTATGAGCACAAATCCGATGAGCAGGATTGGCCATAAACGTGGTGAGCATCCCCGAAAACTCCTGTAAAATAGCTCTTTCATCATCACCGCAATACGATTTTACACGGTAAGCCCTCTCCTTTCCTTTACGGAATATCTTTCCTGCCGAGATGCATACAATCTTTCCAAATTCTGAATAGATGCCTGCTCTGCCATAAAGATCCTCAGCTGATTCGCCTTCTTTCCCGATTTGACCAGCCTTTTTGGTCCAGAGTTTTTGCATATTTTCCGGCACACTTACCAGATTTTCGTACTGTGGAACGGTTTCGATATCAATAAATAAAACATTTTCCGGCAACAGTTTTTCAAGCATAGCTGATCGGTTTTAAGGATTATCGTGCAAATGTTTCTCAATATATTGTGTGATAATATCGATTGCAA
>Ga0302296_1002825_pt1 | contig 11448 bp, 9 predicted proteins | sample III_Fen_N3_1_FD_194546 | JGI IMG/M metagenome (GOLD analysis project Ga0302296, IMG submission 194546) | Peat permafrost microbial communities from Stordalen Mire near Abisko, Sweden - III_Fen_N3_1 | ecosystem: Environmental > Terrestrial > Soil > Wetlands > Permafrost | place: Sweden: Abisko... | reverse complement strand
ACTGTAACCTCACCGATATGATAATCCTTCCTGAGGCTTTGAATTTCTATAATAGTATTGTTCATAACAATTATTTTAATATTCGTTTGTCCTTCATTCATTTAGAAGGGAAATCCGGGAGGACCATTATTGGCTCTTTTTGCTGTTGTACCAGAATTATCACCAGTGGATATTACAACTTCATCTCCCTCCTTCAACCCAGAGAGAATCTCAATATTCGATCCATTATCGATACCAATTTTTATCATATTCGGTCGAATGCCCATCTTTTCATCTTTTATCCATACAGTCTTGGTCTTTGGATCACGGTTAGCCGCTCCAAAAGCCATCCCAGCCGGTGGCATACCCTGCATTGACTGTCCCGATGGCATTGATTGCGCCGATCCGTTTGTGCCAGAGGGAGCACCCGTTGGAGCGCCAACCGGCATCTTAGGCATTGATCCGCTTGCCTGCATTTTAGAAAACATCTTTGCTAAATATTCTTTATCCGGAGTAAATCTTACAGCCTTACCGGAAAGCACAAGTGTGTTCAACTTTTCTTCAACATATATAGTAGCACTGGCTGTCATTCCCGGCATAAGTTTTTTATCAGGATTAGGAGCGCTCAAGATCACTACATAAGTAACAACATTATTGGTTGTGACCGGCTGTAAACGCACTTCAGACACAAGGCCTTCAAATTTCATATCGGAGTAAGCATCAACAGTAAATTCCACCCGTTGTCCGTCTTTTACCTTTCCAATGTCAGCCTCATCAACGCTTGTCTGCACTTCCATCCTTGTTAGGTCATTTACAATTGTAAAAAGTGTAGGTGTGTTAAAGCTTGCAGCGACAGTTTGTCCCTCTTCAACAGCCCTGTTAAGAACCACACCATCGATAGGGGAATAAATTGTAGCGTAATCGAGATTTACTTTTGCACGTGCCAGAGCAAATTTTGCATTGGCAAGAGATCCCTTCGCATTCTCGAAGTTGTATACAGCCTGGTCAAAATCAGACTGTGCAATCAGTTTCTTGTCATATAGCACTTTTAGCCTGTCATAGGTAGCCTGCTGGAAATTCAGCTGTGCCTGTGCCTGATTAACTGCAGCCTGACTCTGATCGAACTGTGCCTGAAGAGCTGTCTCATCGAGTCTTGCAAGCAACTGACCCTGTTTGACATTATCATTAAAATCGACATAAACATGTTGCAGTATCCCCGAGACCTGAGTTCCCACATTAACCGTTTTGATAGCTTCAATAGTCCCTGTTGCTGTTACCGTATTTGTTATGTTGCCTTTTTCAACCTTCACGGTATTAAAAGAAACCGCAGTTTCCTTTTTTGAGAAAGGTCTAAGTGCCAGAATAGCCGCAATTGCTATGACCGCAACTACTCCAATAATTATTAATTTTTTCTTTTTCATATTCATGCCTGTTTATATGTGTTGTCTTAAAGTGATAGCGGAATTCCCATATAAAAATCGAGTGTTTTATAACTGAATATCAGATTGTATTTCGATTGCAATAAATCGCTTTCGGCAACAATCAGGTTTGTCTTGGAAACCATGTAATCAACCGAATTGATGATCCCCTGTTTGAATTTCTCATCAGACAGAGCTGACGCTTCCTGCGTTGCTTTATAGTTTTCAATGCTTGCTTCATATTTGATTTGTGCCGATGAGACATCGAGACATGCCTGTTCTATGTTTTTTCTAAGCTGGTTTTTTGTGTCGGTCTCACTAAGCTCAGCATCCTGGTATCCCAATTTTGCAATTGATACACTTGTCCTGACCTGCTTTTTCTGATAGATAGGGATAGAGAGCGACAAACCTGCTGCCGGTCTCAATCCGTTATTTACCTGACTGAAGTATGCATCGGAACCCTGACTGGAATAAGTAGAGCTCATTCCGGCACTTGCTGATAAAACAGGCAAATAAGAGGCTTTGGCAATCTTTTCATCAAAGCTGGCTATCTTTTTGTTTATCTCTGCATTTTTTACCTGGGGTTTAATAGCCAGGGCTGTTTCATAAACTGCTTTTACATCAGGTATCCGGCTCTGATTCAATTCTGTCTGCAGATCAGGATGTGAGATATCAAAATTGCTCTGAACAGGCAGTTCCATGAGCTGCATGAGTGTGATCTTTGCAATGGAAAGCTGGCTTTCCGAATTTGCCAGTGTCAGCTTTTCACTTGCCAGCTGAGATTTTACCTGGGCATAGTCGGAAACTGATATGCTCTGAAGAGCGAGACGTTCTCCTGCCAGGTTAAGCTGGCCGGTTGTAGATTCTATCTGTTTCTTGCTGTTCTTGACCTGTTCTTCGGCATATAGTACCTGGAGGTAGGCATTAAGGATGCTCAGACTGATAGATTCCCTTGTAGTCTCAAGAGAATACTTCCCCCCTTCAATTTCAAGGTCAGCTTGTTTTATCTGATTAGTAATTCGTGAGGCGTTATATATCGTAATACCAGAATTAACCGAATAATTCGAACCATTTGTCCCGGTAAAGCCTGAGGTACCAGTCTCTGTACTCTTGCTCCAGTTAAAATTCTGATTTACAGATGCATTGACTGAGGGTAACCGGGAAGCTTTTGCCTGTTCTGCGTAGACTTCAAACCTCTGGTTGGAGATTTCACTCTTCCTGATCTGGATATTCTGACTAAAAGCATGTTCGATACACTTTTGCAGAGTCCAGGTGGAATCCTGTTGATAAGATAAGGACATGCCATGACATGTCCCTATCATCAAACTAAAGCTCAATATAAAAACCAACTTTCTCATAGATCATTTCAATTTTGGTATAAATGTAGAGTGACCATGGGATCCCCGAAAACTTAATAGAAGTATTGACCGGTTTTACCGACAGATTGGCTGATTTATGATTCAGAGAAGGATAAGGCGATTGGATGAATTTGAGCAACACCCTAATATTTTATGTAAAAAAAGAGGCTGTCTTAAAAGTCAAAAATCAAAGTAATTTTTTCTCTGTGGTGCTCTGTGTCTTCTCTGTGCACCTCTGTGTAACAAATAGTTAAGAACTTACACAGAGGTCACAGAGTTTCCACAGAGTTCCACAGAGGACTTTTTAGACAGCCTACTTTCAATAATTCCAGGTAACCCGCTGTCAGAATTTAATTCATTGTGGGAGAAGATGCTTTTATCACATTAAGATTTGCTTCAAGACCATCGAGGTAAATGAGGGACCATGCCAGGGGACTCAATGAGAAATCATACTGAGTCCTCGGGTCTGCCACAAAATTGTCTTCGCTGTAATCAAATATGACCGGAGCAACCTTGGCAAGGCTTTCATAGCCGGGACTTTTCTTTAATTCCAGCATAAGATCTTTAAGAGCGTTCCGCAGCTCCTGTCCATGATATGGTCCATGAGGATTATAAATGGCTATTGCAGCTATTGCCCTTGCTTCAGGACGCCACAGGTTGCCCGGATTAATATCCCATTGTTCTCTCGTCAGACCTTCCTGTTTTAAAATCGTATCCTGATATTCATTCACGATTTTTAATACTTCATCGATTTTCAGATTGACCGGTGATTGCTGATCCCTTAACGGAAGTTGTGTCACTACTGCTTCCAGCCTTTTATAGTTTTTTGACAAATTATAGCTGTCATCAATAACTTCCTTAGAAACATTCAATGCTAGCAGACACGAAAAAACGGAATTGAGCGCCAGAAGCAGAAGAACAAAAACTGTATTATAGATATTGAAATTCTTGTTTTTCGAACTGGCAGCCAAAAATACAGGAAGAAAAACAACGTATGGGAAAGGAAGTGCAATTAGCAATGCGATACCCGCAAATGGCCAATGTTGTATTTTAAATAGCATTCCGGTGAAAACGACAAAACAGGTAAGATAAGTTGCAATATATAGCAACCCGTTATGCTTCTCGACTTCAGCATTATAACTATCTATCAGCGCAGCCGGTAAGAATATCACCACCAGCATAAAAATGCCTGAAGCAATAAAAATTTGTGCCAACGGCCAATGCTCCACCTTAAATATTAAGCCGGTGGAAATGATTATGGCTGAGATGAGTCCTAGAATATATATCTTTTGTTTCATTATATTATAATTTTGATATTAAAGGTTTTATGGAGTCCGCATACTGATGGGTTCAAACAATCAAACATCAGATTTAACAGGATTGCAGGGTTCATAATCTTATGATTTCAGTTGCCATGAAATGCAATTGTGTGTAACACGCATGATTCAACAGTAAGCAGTCCGTTTTTCATTATTTCAAGAGTGTGGAGACCAGCCATTAAGGATGTTTTACTGTCAGTCGGGGTTACTGCAGTCAGAAACATCTCTGTATCAAGCACTCTTTTATACTTTTGCATAGCTTCCGGAGAAGTTATCCCGCTCAGGTAGCTAACATATCCTAACATCGAAGAATTAAGTTCATTGCGGGTATTGGATCCGGGTGAAAGAAAAGCCTTTGCGGGCCGGGGGTCTAAGGGCTTTGAAATTTGCCAGTAGTCTATTTGCAGACCAGTTTCAGTCTGGCTTATCTGCCGGGCGCTCACGGCGGGTTTGCCGGGCTGTCCTTCAGATTCCTGAACCATCTTCTTCTCGATATTGTTTATAATTGCAAGTATTTCAGCAGTTTTCAAATGCAGCTTTTCCATCTCATGATAGTTTGATGAATCTTTATAGCTTCTGATCAGAGAATTGTTACTCATGAATAAGTAATTGTATAATGCCTGCTGCTGATCATTATTAGGGAAATAATTATCCTGGTAGGATTGCTGCATGCTAAGGGTTAGCATGGCTCCCGGGATTACAACTAATAGAAATCCAATGACCATGAAAATGAACTTTGGACTAATATGACTTTCCTCCTTCCAGGTAAGCCACGTAAACATTGGAATTGCCAGAAAGCATAAAAGGAATATCCCGATAAGTAAAAACACAGTAGCGAGTGGCCAATGCTGTATTTTAAAGAGCAAGCCTGCAACAAAGAGAACAGCACCAACTCCACCAAGGATGTAAACAGGCCGTTTTGCCTTGTTTTCCTGATCCGACAGCCTGCTCAGAGCCAGCGCCGGTATAAAAAACAGAATACCTGATAATGCAGCAAGGGTCAGCAGTGTTCCTGCCATCGGCCAGTGCTGAATTTTGAACAGAGTGCCTAAAATAAACAACATCCCTGCAAAAAAAGCTGAGATAAACAGGAATAGCCTTTTTCTATTGTGAGTCTCCTTCCAGAGCACACTCAGAGCTGAAGGAAGGAAAATAAAGGCAAGGAACAGAGCACCAAGGCTCATCATCTGTCCGGCGCCAGGCCAATGCTCAATCTTGAACAGGGCAGCAAATCCAAACATGATTGTCCCGGCAACGCCGGAAATTTTTACAAGGTTTTTCATATTTCTGTAATTGGTATCAACTGAATAAAGTGTTTCCTGCTGAATTTCCTTTAGTCTTCCCGGACCCATTTTTTTCTTTACTTTCTTATAGGCTTCATGGAAGTCCATTCCCCTCTGCATTTCATACTCAACATCGCAGCAAACGTGATCGATAAGATCTTCAAGCAGGTGGGAAAATGATATTTCTTCTCTGCTGATGTCTCTGCTTATCTGATCAATATGCTGAAGACTAAGTTCAGGCATGGCTTAAACCCGGTTTTGTATCAACAATACGCTGAAGGGATTCGATAAACTCATTAAGTTCCTTGATTTTGTCGGCTACAACAGTATGGCCTTTTGGGGTAAGGGCATAATAGATTCTTATCCTGTTATTAAAGTTTTCTGTGGCAGTTACCAGGGAGCCCTCCTTTTCGAGTTTATGGAGAATGGGATACAGTGCGCCGTATGTAAGTTTAATTTTCCCTTCAGTCAGTTCCTCTACTTTGCGGGTAATTGCATATCCGTGCATCGGTCCTTCTTCTTTGAGTAGTTTCAGTACTATTGTTTTCAGTGATCCTTTGATCAGATCTGATGGTATCATAATTTTATAATTTAAAATATTTATATATAAACTTCTTATATATTGCAAATATAAAATATTATTTTTTATAAATGCAAAATATTTCTGAAAATTTTCTCTAACAATAATAAAATTGCATGTATAGTGCAGGAAATGAATGTAGTGAACGATTGCGACCGTTCACTGCTGCTAATAATGATTGAAAAAATTGTTCGGTGTTACCTAATGAATCACTACCAGTTTCCCAACTGAGTTATGTCCGTTAGAGACTGCATTAACAAAATAAATTCCTGATGGCAGGGACAGATCAATGTTGACATTATTACTAATTGACTCAGGAATAATGGTTTTAACAATTGTACCACCAGATGATATAACCATTATCCTTTCAATGTTATAAGGCGAAGAAAGAGTTATTGAATTCTTTGCAGGATTCGGATAAATTTTAAGTTTAATTAATTGATTATCTTCTATATTGTCAATAATAGTTTCCCCATGGGAAATTAGGACATATTGTACTGAATATTCAGGAGAATAGATAGAAACAGGTTTTGAAATGACTTCAGACCAGGCCTTTAAACTTTCAATATTGATTATTGGGCCACCGGTAAGGTTATCGGGTTGATGATCATTAACAATTACTTTTTGTGAAAAACTGCCATTATCAGTTCCTCCGTTTAGTGAAAAGAGGAAATACCGGTCCCCATACCTAAAACCGGGAATATTTATCCCGATCATTTCTGCCTTTGCGCTTTTATTAATAATGACAAGCCCTATTTCTCCTGAAGAAAAGGATGATGCAAGACTGACCACATTCGGATTACCGGTAACCATTGACTTAAGCATGTGATCGCCAAAATATCTCTGGAAATAATACATATAAAAGAATGCAGGCCTGGGATTCCAGTCAGGTACCCCATTTTCATCGCGGTTATTAAACATCCCATGGTCATCTCCGTTTGAATAGCTGTTGGCCAGATCCCATCGGGATGCCTGACCGAATTGCTGTTTTATCATCTCCCCAAGCACAAGAACCGAATGCATTCCATTTATATAAGAACACATCTGTTTTGAACCCACCGCAAAAATATTCCACTCAGTAAGTGCTACCGGTTTCATTTCAATATTATTTGCAGCAGTATTCGCCTTCAGAAAAGACATCATATTGCTGGTTTCTGTTTGTCCTGTGTTAAGAATAACTGCCGGAGTTGAGTTTTCATTATATGGTGTAAAATAACTATGGACAATAAAAAAATCGGCTTTATTGCCGGCCGTGCTGAAAAAACCCTGATTCCATGTCCTGTCTGGGAGATTCCATGAATTGGATGCATCATACTGCATTAGCTGGGCGCCTATATAAATGGTATGCCCTTTTTCCGCAGCAGCTTTCTTCATTGAATCGGCAAAGATCTTAAAGTGTTCTCCATAAAGAGCGCCTGATATTATTTCAGGCTGTCCATCATGGTTCGCTGACAAATTTATTCGAAAACCAGCCTGCCATGGGCCTCCGCTTTCATTTCCTATTTCCCAGTATTTAGTCCGTCCATTATCATATCTAACCCATTCAGCAGCATAATGAGCAGCAGTCTTTGCAGGGTCAGTCCCAGTCCCATAACGTGCATAACCATAGTTTACTGTTATAATACCGGTACTGTTGGTACTTTTAAGCATATCATAATAGTTGTCAACCGAAAGAGTCCAGCTCTCGGAGTTTTTCCCAAACCAGTATCCCGCATCCACAAGGTTTCCGTCAGCATCGGCAATTTTTAGCGGGGCATCAGCCGGGGGCTGTCCCTTGGGAGAATTCCAGAAGAAGACACTGCTCAAATTTCCTCCCGGATAACGGATTATATTCGGGGAGAGCTTACGGATATATTCGAGTAGCACAGATTCCGTGACTATCTGCGACATATACGGATTAGCATTATTGCCATAAATATATTTTGACACCCTTGCCAGAGTATCATTCTGATCTATTGTAACATTAGCAGTAGGAAATAAATCCATCTGTTTATGGTCTTCGAATTGGGGAATTACAGCATTTTTCTTCTGATAATCTATTAAAAAACAACTCTGAGGTGTCTGGCAATTAAGCAGTTGATGAAATAGAAATAATGATATAAATAACAGCAAAAGAGTTTTCCTGATTAACCTGTTCATAAATTTTGTTTTGTATCAGATATCTTTATTAAAGCTATCTCCCTTTTGGAGGTCTCCTGTCTCCCATCCTTTTCGAAACCATGCCTTACGCTGTGCTGATGTGCCATGAGTAAACGCATCCGGGACAACCTTACCCTGGTATTGCATTTGAAGCTTATCATCACCTACGGCAGCTGCAGCATTTATTGCTTCATCAATATCCCCGGCATCCAGTGTATGAAGCATTTCTTCAGCGTAATGTGCCCACATACCAGATAGAAAATCAGCCTGCAGTTCAAGTCTGACACTGAGTTTATTTGCTTTTGTTTTTGAAGCCCTCGCTCTCTTTGAATCAATTTTTTCCAGAATTCCAAGCTGCTTCTGAACATGATGACCCACTTCATGTGCTATTACATACGCAACTGCAAAATCTCCATATGCGCCAAATTGTGTTTTTAGCTGATCACAGAAGCTCAAATCGATATACACTTTTTCATCTGATGGACAATAAAATGGTCCGGATGCAGTACTGGCAAGTCCGCAGGCCGATTCTATTTCTCCCCTGAAAAGTACAAGTTTTGGCTGACGGTATGTTAAGTTTGATTTCTCGAATAATTTACCCCATACAGTTTCGGTATCTTTAAGAACAACCGAAACAAATTGTGCCATCTGATCCTCTTCTTTCGAAGGGGCTGTCTGCTCAGTATCTTTTCCTCCCTGAATACTATTAAGGATTTGTTTAGGATCACCACCCAACAACATTACGACCAGAACTAAAATGATGGTACCAATGCCGCCCCCAAGAGCCATGCGTCCGCCCGACATTCCCCTCCTGTCTTCAATGTTTCCGCTTCCTTCTCTGCCTTGCCATTTCATAATATAAGGGTTGTTAGTTTTCAGTAAATCCAGATAAAATTAATATTTTCTGTTAAACCTTAAATGTATTATGTTTTACATCATAATGTTATAATATCAGAATTGCCTGACCACCGCAATGTCTTTCATTTTAGCGTAGTCAATAAGAAACTCAAAAACATCCTTCTTTTGGTCTGTCTCCAGCCAGCTTATGTTGAGATTGATCAGCCTACCTCCTTTCCTGTATATCACTATTTTTGATTTGGTAAGGCAAATTTTTGCAATTCTGCTGGCATGTATTTTAATCGGACTAATCATATTACTCCATTTGACAGTTAAATAATCGGGTCCAACCCTGAACCACGATCTTTCTAAACCAAATCCGTTGGTAAGCTGATATATTCCAAGGAATAAAAACGAAACAGAGGTAAAAAGATAAAAGATATACGATGTACTGTAATACAGGTATATCCATAACAAAACGGTCAGTATAATAAGGATGCCGAGACCCCTCCGGATCAGAACATAACTTTTGCTGCTAATCTCAAAATGTTCCATGAAGTCAAATTAAAATATTTATCAGATAATCTATTCAAATGAAATTTAAACAAAATTTCTAAAGTGATTAATTTTATTGTATGAATAATTTGCTTTTATAAAAAGTTCATTATACTTTTGACCAATTGGTTAAACTATATAGTTTAGCTAATCAGTTAAACTAAGAATTTAAAACTATGACTGATAACGACAAACAAACTGAAGAAAAGATTTTTGAGGCCGCTACAGATGTATTTGTTGAAAAAGGCATGGATGGGGCCAGGATGCAGGACATAGCAAACCATGCAGGAATTAATAAGGCTTTACTACATTATTATTTCCGGACGAAAGACCAGTTATTTAATAAAGTATTCGAAAAGATTGCCGGCAGAATGTTCTCAAAATTCGCCCCAGTCTTTAACGAAAAGCTTTCACTTGAAGAAAAAATCAGATTTTTCTTTAAGGCACACATCTCCTTTCTTCATGATAACCCAAGGCTACCGGGATTTATCCTGAACGAAATAAACAGGAATCCTGCCCGTATAAAAAAATTGTTGAGCACCATAGAATTCAAAAAAATCTGGATGCTGTTGTATGATCAGCATAAAAATGAACTCGATAAATATAATATCACAGAAGAAAACCTGCCACAGATAATGACGACGATAGCTGCTATAAGTGTATTCCCTTTTGCAGCCAGGGGTATTCTCGAGGGAATTTTCCAGAATATGGGAATCAACTTTGAAAAATATATAGAAGAAAGAAAAGAGTTTGCAGCTGATTTTGTTATTAAAGCTATTACTAAATAAGATGAATGAAAATTTGAAAAATTGAAAATTCAATATGTATAAATGTTTAAATATCATATAGATGAAAAGGGAAATTCTTATACTGACAACAATAATCATATTCTCAGTATCCGCAATAAACGGTCAGAAAATAGTGACTCTTAAAGAGTGCTATGATCATGCCTGCACAACTAATGCCCTGGCTGGTGAAGGAAAAGGGTATGCTGATATATCGAGGCTAAGAGATGAAAACCTGGTAAAAAGCTGGTTGCCAACACTCGATGCCAACGGAAGTTTCATATATAATTCATCCGTAATCGATATGAGCGGAGTGCTTGGTTCTCTGCCGATACCCGGTATAGCAAGTGCAATAAAACCTCTACCCCATGAACAATATAAAGTTACCCTCGATATTAATCAGGTTATCTTTGATGGCGGTGCGATCAAAGGTGCGAGAGCACTTGAAAAAGCTGACCTGAGAGTTAATCAGAAACAAACAGAAACTGATCTCTACAAACTTCGCGGACAGATAAACAACTTCTATTTTAACCTTTTACTGTTAGCAAGACAGAAAGACCTTCTGAATTCCTATCTCGAAATAATCCGAAAACGAATCGGCTCAATGCAGTCCGCTATAAATAATGGCGTAATACTAAAGTCAGATGCTGATGTTCTCACATCTGAAAAAATAAAAATCGAACAACAACTCACCGAAAATGAAATACGGAAAACCTCCTTTCTGAAAATTCTTTCTGATCTTACAGGTGAGAAGATTGATAGTACAGCTGAATTTATCCAACCCTCCCTGTCAGGCACACTTTCAAATGAATTAAATCGTCCTGAATTGCAACTATTTGATCTCAGGAAAGAACAACTTGCGGCAGGTCTCAAGGTTATTGACAGCAAAAGAATGCCAAAAGCGTTTGGATTTGCGACCATTGGCTATGGAAATCCACCCGGGAGTAATTTCTTTAAAAATGAGTTCGCCCCTTACTATGTGGTTGGAGCCAACCTGAAGTGGAACATCTTTGACTGGAATAAAGCCAGAAATGAAAGACAGATAATCTCATTTCAGCAAGGCATTATTGATAACCGGAAAAATGACCTGACTGACAACCTAAAAAGACTACTCGATTCAAAAAATTCGGAAATATTAAGTCTCAAAAAACTGATCGAAACTGATACTGAACTTATAACTCTAAGAAAAAGGATA
>Ga0302296_1002821_pt1 | contig 11461 bp, 13 predicted proteins | sample III_Fen_N3_1_FD_194546 | JGI IMG/M metagenome (GOLD analysis project Ga0302296, IMG submission 194546) | Peat permafrost microbial communities from Stordalen Mire near Abisko, Sweden - III_Fen_N3_1 | ecosystem: Environmental > Terrestrial > Soil > Wetlands > Permafrost | place: Sweden: Abisko... | reverse complement strand
GGTTAAAAAAGGTTCTGAGGATGAAAAACAGCTACTTTTGGATAAGGCACAGGCTGAAAAGAAAATAACAGACGAATCCGCAGATTATGAAATAAAGACAGCCGAAGCCGTTGCCGCAAAAAAAGCATCCCTACAAGAAGAAACAAAAAAAACTTTAAAGGATGCCGCCAACGCTTTATGGGAATCGTATTGGAAAATTCAGGAAAACAATTTAGACAAGGAGGAAAAGAAAAATAGCGATTTCTATAAATCAGAATTGGATAGTAACCAAGAGCTGTACGACAACAAATTAATCAGTCAAGAAACCTACGAAGGCAATAAGAAAGACCTTGAAGCGGAACAGGTTAAAGCGGAAGATGATATTGAAAAGAAGCGCAAGGAAAACGAAAAGACCAAGTTTTTAACCGAACAAGCTGTTGCTTTGGGAAAAGTTATATTTTCTACCGCTGTCGGTGTTATGGAATACGCCTCAAATCCATTAACCGCCGCTTTAGTTCCGTGGCTTATCGCTTTGGGTACGGCTCAATCGGCTGCTATTATCGCACAGTCCATCCCATATTTTGAACACGGTGGTATAACAGACAAAGACGGAAACATTATAGTGAACGAAAGACGCAGGGAATTGGTTGTTGAACCGTCAGGAAAAGCCTACATACCGCAAACGGACGGTGCTACGATGCTTAATGTCCCGAAAGGTACACAAATCTACCCCGATGCCTCTATAATGAACAATGAGGCCATAAATAGGGCTATAATGGTAAGCACGGGAAACAATGTCGATTTTACCGATTTACGCAAGGATTTACACGTTCTGACTAATGAAGTCAAGAAGTTGAAATCCGAACCGTCAAAATCCCTATCTTTGATGGAACAGATTAAAATTGCCGAACGCCTAAAACTGAATTGATATGATGCCAACACCGTCCAAGTTTGTCCTAATATTTCCGACAGGAACGCTCGAATGCACCCCAGATAATTGGGCAGAGGTCGAGATGGGTCTGACTAGGCAGGAATTTGGCATAAACAGGGAGGTAACATCGGAGTTCGTATTTTCAGGTGCAGCAGGGTCGGTTCTTACAGGATTGTTCAATACCTACGGTTTCGGTGCTGTTTGTTCGATGGAGTTTCACAAACGGCAGAATAATTGGACGTATGAACTATTCAACACGTTTCAGGCTGATTTTTCGACCTATTCCCTTGATAATGGCAAAGTAACCCTGTCGTTCATTGAAAACTCGATTAGAAAGCTGATTGACGATAACAAGGGGACGGACTACCAATTCGACCTACCGACAACGAATAATCTGCTTTATACGGGGGTTTCGTTTGTCAAGGAGAATAAGATGCTCGCTACGGCAGGATTATTGACTGAATGGGTTAATGCAAGTTGTTTCCCGATACGCTCAAAACGCACCGTCAGGCAATCTACCACACTGTTTGATTTTGCCATTGACCAAATGGAAGCAATTGCCAAGGCTACGGGAACTTTCAACGTAGAGGTGTCAATCAAAACGCTTGCTTTCCATTTGATTGGTAATGACACATTCCTACCGACCGAGGGAAAGGTTCGATTAGTAAAAACAAACGCAGGGACAAAGACCTGGAAGGAAACCCTTTTAGAATGGAATCCGATTTCACCTGCATACGGATACGAACGATTTGAGGATTTCGGAGTTTATAACCTAGAAAATGTTTCGTTGAATGTTGGTGAACGCATTATGCTTTGGTACGATGCAGGGAATCACGCTATAAATTCGGTCGCCATGACGGGAAACCATTTGGATGGATACTTAAAACTCACCAATATTGACCCGTCCATCTACCAAGCCCACGAAGTTCCTGTTGTTTCGCATGATTGGGCAATTGAGCAATTGATTCGTAAAATTGTACCTTCGCTCGCCTTACTGCCTATTGCTGACATATTAGAGTACAACTTGCCAAAGATTACCGATGCAGTGGCCTACGTGCCTGTTTTAACGTCCGGCAGTGGCTTAATTCAAGATAGCGGGGCAACTATCACTGTTTCGCTCGAAAAGGTCTTAAAATCGCTTAAATTCCTTTACGGTGCTGATTACGACATAACAGGAAATAAAATGCGGGTGGATTACGCTTCTACGTTCTTTTCACACGTAAAATCCACTATTGACATTGAACCGATTGCCAAACCCGTCATTAAGTCCGACATGACACACGTTTACAATCGTATTGTCGTAGGTTGGGAAACGGATGAAAACGCAACGAACGGGGCACTTGAAATTAACTGTAAAAATACGTTCACTATTCCTAATTCAAAAGTTGATAAGGAGCTTAATTTGGTTCATCCGTTCAAAGGGTCGATGTACACGATTGAGAAGTACATGGAGGACAAGGACACCTCGACGAACACGACCAAGGATTCTGATACATCGGTGTTTATTTTTGCCGTCAATCCATTGGTAGCCAATTCGACAACTCTTCATAGACCCGTTACCTATACGTGGGCATATAAAGGCACATCTAATACATCGCCATATCCTACTATCTTTTATATCTCAAGTCCATCGACACCGATAATACCCGTTACAGGGGCGTTTTACCGTGACATTAATAGCCGTAATTATTATACTTGGAACGGAACGGCTTATTTGAATAGTCCAACAGGGCCAGAAAACCTTCCCCCGATGGCCTACAACGTTCCGTTTTCCCCTATGCGGTTGATGCTTGCCAATATGTCTTATATTGCCGTGTCGCTGTACCTACTCACTAAAAAGGGATATTTACTTTCGGGCACTTTTTATGAGGATGTTTCGCACACCGTTCCTATTGTTCCTGTCATTGATTTGTACTTTTTTGATATTACAGGCTCGAAATATTACAAATACAACGGCTCTATTTACGTTATTACGGATGCCCCTACATGGATTCAGTTTGCATCAACAGACAGGAAAGCGGATTACTTCACACCGTATGGGGGAGTTACTCTGTATGAGAATGCACTATCGACTTCGTTAATCCCTGAACCGCTATTCTTGCCACTTTCCGTTGAGTTTGACACGGCTCTAAAACTTTGGACTCTTGCATCAATAAACGATAATCTGTATAAGTATTGGGAATTAGTGAATAAAAATACAAGTCAGACGTACAAAATATGGATTAAAGATGTAACTTTGCAATTAACACGGGTTAATTCACAATCTTGGAAAGGCATAGCGTATGATTTATAATGCGAATATAATTGTTCCAACTCTTTGTCCGTTACAGTTCAAAGACATTCAGAACGCCTCTGAATTGACCCACTATCCGCAGGCTTTTCAGTACGTCCAGAAATTCGGTATCTCGAAAACAATTCACGTACAATTTCACTTTACCTCAGACCCAACAGCGGGGGCGGTTACAATTAATGTATTCAACTACCACACGGACGCACCCATTTGCATAGGGGGAACGGCTAAGACTTATACAGCGAGCGTAACAACACTTTCCGCAGGGCATTATTACATGGATTACTACATACCTTGTTCTGAACTTTCGGGCGTGGTGTATTTTACCGTCACGTCCTCACAAGGTTTAATGTTGACTTCGTGGCCTGTTGAGATCGGGAACACGGGGGACATGATTGAAATAACGTACTTCAATACGGACAACGATTTTCAGACCGTATTCGGAAATCCCGCTCCTGTTTTTCAAGAATCGAATTTATTTTCCGTTTACGTTGAGGGTGGTTTTAGACCTGACGGTTACACACCTTCGGGAAATGCCGAGTCGTTTTCAAACCAATTCGCTGAACCTTCTCTCACTTACGGGATGCCTTTCGATGTTGAACGTCTTACTTTAGGTGACTCAAACGGCCTGCCTCGATGGATGGGGCAAAAACTAAACGCAATTTTCCATTGTGACACCGTGCTTATAGACGGGTTTCAGTGGTCACGAAACAGCCCTTTGACGGTAGAATACACCGGCAAATTAACGGGTGTTTACTCGATTGACCTTGTACCTTCTACAAACAGATTGACCCAAACCATTGCAGGGGACATCCTGATTACAAACGAAGAATCTACGGTAATAACGACCGAAGCCGAAATAGCATTAGCACTTTCTAAAATAACAGACCCATGGCCGTAAAAGAAAACGAATTAACCAAAAAGCTATCCGATACCCACGATGAAGATTGGTGGTTTAGGATGGTGGATGCTTTGGGCAACTCAAAGGATATGCTCAAATCACTTCTAAGGCTTGACCCGTCACAAATTGAAGGATTAGTATCTGCACTCGCTTCATTATCTACAATCCCCGTAATCAAGTCGCAAACAGCCTATATTAAGACGGATGGAACGATTAACGGTTCAGGAACAGAGTTAAAGATGCTCACTAACGAAGCAGGATTAAACGCAGCCTTTGACGGATTCTATTCGGTTGTTACACCTTTTCTAGTGGCTGATTTGGGATACATCAAGAATGTTATAGCGTTTGACAATTCGGTAAAAGGGCAAGGGGCGGTAACGCCTTCAGTCCGTACAATGTCAAGGCAGTTGATATTCTCGACTCTTGGCATTCTGTACCGTGAATACTCCTCTTCTACTTGGGGCGTTCCTATTTTTATGGGTGGCACGAATGACAACTTTGTAACTACCTATTCGGCACTTTCCTCGCTTGCAACAGCCAATAAATTAACCCCCGGCACGCTGTACAAAATTACAGACCACGGGAATGATAACGGCATAATCATTCAGGCCGCCACCTCTTCAACGTTCAAACCTGACGGTATCCGCTTGGGTCTTGTACCTGCCCACTACATCGCAGGCACTTACAGCACGGTTGCTTGGTTGGGTGTTTGGAGATTGTCAATCGGTGACGGTGGTGTTGCCGCAGGAAATAAGGCCGTTTATATGGGCAGGGTTTGGACAAACCTTACAGGCAATATCGGAACGGTTCACGCTGACCCTGATTTATGGGCTTTGGATGCTACTAATTGGGCACTTTCAACCGATTCAGCCGATTATGTTCAAGAAGTATTTGGATGCACTTACAGGCTTGTTTCAAATTTACCTGCTACCTATCCCAAAGGGTATATTTCTAAACAGTGGGATTCAAGAGGAAATTCATTCGGAATTGAAATTGAACCCGCAACGCTATTCTTGGTTGATTATAACGATTGGGGAAACGCCTTTGTTTGGGGCAATAAACTGAAATCATGCCGTAATAATATCTGTATTGATGCTAACAGCATGATACATGACAATTTCGGAGGCGGTGATATTCATACCGTTTCAGGCTCGCACGTTTACGAAAACGAACTAAAGGACTTTGACAACAATATTCAATTAATAACAGGAACGACTGCCGTAATCTATAAAAACGTCCTTACGAATGATGCCGATATTCAATACTTAACAGGGGCTTCTAATATAGCGTTCAATAAAATAGGCGGTGATATTAAAGGCGATTCGGTTGTTTATTGTACGGCTGTTGTAACCAATTCTGTTATTGATCTTGGTGGACTTATCAAAGACTGTATTACGGTTGCAATATCCAACTCGAAGATTTACGGCACAGTAGATGGAAACAAGACCACAAGTGCGTACACATTCGCACGTTGCACAATCGGTCAGGCCGCAGACATTACAAATAACGATTCCTTAAATTTTGCAGACACAACAATTGAGTCGTACGCATATATATATAGCAATCCGTCCCTTGTGTTCACTCGGTGCAAGATAGGTTCTTCTATTGCTATGCACGGAAATACGGACGTTCAAATGACGGATACGGAAATGAAGTCAGGGGCTGAATATAGTTTAAAAACCATGACGGGCTTTTCTATGTCTAATTCCGTTTTGGATTCCGTAGATGTTTCAGTGCAAACTATTGGGGCTAACATATCTATCCGTCAATCAAAAGGCAAGATTTGCGCCTCCGTTTCCCGCATTGCAGGGTCTTTCACCGTTCCAACAGGAGCTTATTCAGCCTTGACGGTCGCAATGGGAATGACCCCCACCACCACCCGCTCGAACGGTGTTACCGTATCAGGCCTTACCCTTATAGCACAATACGCTGGCTGGCACAAAGTCAAACTAAATATGTCGCTGCTTTGCTCTATAGGTAAACAGATAGAAGCCAACATCCATGTAGGGGCTACGCTAAAGGCTGGACTTTATGACAAGGCCTATTTTGAGGCCGAAGAATGCAGAAAACTACTGATTGATGATTCCGTTCTGCTTGCCGTTGGCGACGTTGTAAGCGTCAAATATCGTCATGCAGATGGGGGAACTCTCACTTATCAACACCTTGCCTCAACTTTCTCACTTGAATACGACAATTAATACTTAAAAATATGGCAGACTACACCGTACCGAGTATTAAGACAAAAGACATTACAGAAACGTCCCCAATGTCGAGCGTAAAAGAGATATTGGTCAATTCTACCTCTGACGAAACGAAGGTAATTCTAAAGGCGAATTTCACACTTCCGATTAGTCAGATAATCGGCCCTGTCGGAGCTATGGAGGGTCAGATAACATACGAGAATGGATTTTACTATATAAATACTTGAAGATGAAAGCAGAATCATTACCCACAATTCAGGAACACGCACTACCCGTTGCGACCACTTTAGTGACAGGTGACTTCATCCGAAAGGTGAAAGCCGACCACACTTCCGAGGATTTGCCTTATGCCACCTTTGAGGCAATAGTACAGGGAGTAGCATCCGCATCAGGGACAGCTGCAGGAACTATTTCGGGAGCCGTAGCGGGGTCTATTTCAGGCGCATCCGCAGCCGAGGGGGTATTAGACCCATTGGTAGCCGAGGCGACCAGGCAGGCAGGTATTGCCACTACACAGGCAGGATTAGCCAATACAGCAAAGGACTATTCAGCGGGGTATTCCGAGGATTCTGATTTATCAGCACAGGCAGCAAAGGTAAGCGAAAACAACTCTAAACAGTCCGAAACCAACGCCGCCGCCTCTCTTCTTGCGATTCAAAACTCGCTCACCCTTGAAGGTGGATTTTACTTTATAAACTTATAACACTACAATATTATGGCAAAAGTACAATTAATCACAGCCACAGACTTGGCAGCCACGCTTCCCGTTCAGCAATTTGTTCAGCGGGTTACAGTAGATAGTGGAACCCCTTCCCCGTCTTTCGCATTACGGGCAATGTCAGCATTCAAACCCACCACCCCGAACATCCTACTTTTTCCCGAAGCAGGTTGTAAAATTGCAAGCGGTAAACTTGCTTCCGTGTACGACCTTTTCGGAACGGTGGATGCAACGCAAGCAACCGCAGGTTCACAATGGTATGCAGGCAACACAGTCGCACCAAATGAAAAGACCTCTATTAAAGCGGTTACAGGCATGTCCGCCGTTTCTTTGGGTTTTGCCGACATTGTAAAAGCCGACACAGCACGATGGACGATGCTTCAAAACCTGAAATGCAATAATGTAGGTTCAGCACGGATTTACTACGGTACGGCTTATTTGGCAATCACGGCAACCGAAATAATTCTGCATAACGGAACGTCAGCGGTTTTGACAGGAACTTATGCAAGTGTTTCTGGTCAGAACATGACCATTGAATGCCGATATATGGCAGGTGCAGGCGTTATCCTTGTGGACGGTGTGGCAATTCCTACCGTAGCCGCTTCTTTGGGTATCACATTTGGCGAAATAACCTTCAACGCTACCTATCCGTTTGACGGCAATACCAACGGGTTTGGGGTATTCACAAACGAATTTACAGCCTACGACAGTCAGGCAATTTCGCACTTTTTAGCTACCGAATTTCCCGCAATCGAAACCATCGCAGTCGGTTCGCAAAAGATAGCGACATCCAACTTGGAAGCAACGGTATTCGGGGCAACGACAATTCCCGAAGTTACAGACGCAGGAGCATGGACAGCCCTATCAACCCCCGCATGGGCACATTACAACAATGATGTTGCCATAGGCTCGGTATTTGGCAAAATGTACAATGGGTTTGCAGCTCAACTTATCAATAATTATTGCCCAGTGGGTTTCCATGTTGGTTCTGAATTAGAGCAGGAAATGTTAAGCGACTACTTAGGTGGAGATACGGGAAGTGGGGGGAAAATTAAGGCACTTTATGGGACATTTTTAAACGAGTTTTCAACTAATGAAAGCGGGATTAGCCTATTGGCTGGTGGTCAGCGTTCTCCAACTGGTGACTTCGCAGTAGGGGGTTCTTATGCTCTTTTATGGCTAAACAGCGGGGATAAAAGAGTAATAGTATCTTTAACGGACACAACCTTCATTATAAGTGATATAATAGATAGCGGACACGGGCTTTCCGTCCGCCTATTTTCCAACACCCCCCACCTTGAAAAGCTGACCTACGACAGCGGACTATTCGCGACCGACATCGCAAGTACGCCAAAGTCGATACGCATACCTTTCGGCTGTAAGGTTACAAACATCAAGTGTGTAACATCTACAAGTGTCACGGCAATTGAAGCCAAACTATTCGACTACGCAGGCACAGAACTTGAAACGCTGATAACGGGAAAGGTCTGCAATGCTACGACCAAATCATTTAATGTGGTGGCAGACCAAACCGTATCGTACACGGATAATTATGTCAGGGTAACAGCAACTGGAAACAGCGGTGTAGGCATGACTATTTATGTAACAATTGAACCTATTTAATATGGAAAAGACTATTGCATTTGACGGCTATACGGTGGCTGTGATTAAGAAGCGTTATCCGAACGGTGACTGCCTTTGTGACATTCGCCAAGAATTGAAAACCGAAAAAACCGACACAACGGACGCAAGTATCCAAATCCTGAAAACGGACAAGGATATAATCTTTACGGCTGACAAATTGCCGTTCAAGTTGACCGAAAAACAAATAGAGTTTTTAAACCCAAAACCAACAGAAATGAAAACAGTCATGCCCACTCCTGACGATGGAAGTCCAACACTTCCCCCTGATTCACCTCCAACCGTACCACCGTTGAAGCCATGAAAAAGATTGAATTAGCATCCGTTAAATACTTTCCGATAGTGCTGAATATCGTACTATTGGGGTTGATGCTACTTCAATTAATGCGAATAGAGATAAGGGATTTGACGGCTTATTTTATAGGCATCGGAATAATCCCTACACTAAACCTAATCACACAATCCAAACAGCTACATTTCTGTACGTGGCATCGCATTTTGCTCTACAACATTATGTTTTATGCGGTGCTTCAAATTTGTTGGCGGCTTGGATTTGAATTTAATTACTATCTTTACCTTTGCTTAACTATAAATATAGCTTCACTAATAACGGCCTTTATGCTTTACCGAAAAAATGGATGCTACACAACGAAAGTTAGTCAGAGGGTTAAAAGGTTTAATAATTGAGATTGAGTGCGGAAAACTTGACCGCATGACTGAACCAGAGTATAAACTATTTCTCGAAGGGTTATCATTAATCATCGAGGCAAAAAAGACAGATTATGGACATTGCAGCAATCGTATCAAGCGGAATAACAGCCGTCATTATTGGAGGTGGTTCACTTCTTTATTTCCGTCCAAAGATAAAGCGGATGGAAGCGGACACCGAAGGTCAGAGCCTTAAGAATCTGGAATCGGCACTTGATACACTAACAGCGGCCTACGAAAAAAGGCTAGAAATAACCGAAGGCAATTACACGCTAGAAATAAACGGTATCCGCAGACAGCAGGAAATGCAACAAAGAGAAATCGAGGTATTGAATAAGAAGTTGGATGATAGGGAAAAGGTTTACAGTGTTGATCGTGAACGCCTAAAAATTATGGATGCCTGTGCTGTTGAGATGAAAAAATGCCCAAATTTTCCTACCTGTGTCGGAGCTACACTTTACCATAAACTGATAAACAAATGAAACTACTACTGCAGCGTGTTGGATTCAATCCAAACTATACAATCGGCCATTTATCGGTTGATGGTGGTTATCTGACTGACACATTGGAGGATGCTGTACGGACTGAAAAGATTAAAGGCAAAACCGCCATACCCGCAGGAACGTATGAAATCATCCTCACAATGTCCGCAAGGTTCGGCAAGGTTATGCCTCTACTTTTGAACGTCCCGAATTTTGAGGGTGTACGGATTCATTCCGGAAATACGGCAGCGGACACTGAAGGCTGTATCCTGGTAGGCAAGAACACCGAAAAGGGAAAAGTCCTGAATAGCCGTATGTGGGCAAAACTTCTGTACATGGATATTGAAAAACATATCAAGGCGGGCGAAAAGGTTGAAATTGAAATCGTATGATGTTCAACTTTCCATACCGCAAGGAGTTTTTCAAATCAATCTGCATGGAAGACGTTCGGGAAATCATCAAGTTTGAGGTAATTATCCGGAACTATATGAAAATGGATATGCTTAGTAAAGAACTTAAAAACGAAAAGCAATGAAAAGTACTGGATTTTTCCAAGACCGTGACGGAAACAATTCACTTTCCCGTCTTGTAGCCTTTATTTCAATTTGCACGGCACTACTTTATTGTGGTGTGGCATTATACCTCGGTAGGCTTGATGTAATGAAAGCAGCGGGAGCAATCGCCCTTATTTTCGGCTCTATGACCGTTCCAAGTTACACGTTCCTTTTTGCTCAAAAGAAAACGGAAGCGCAAACGGAGATCAATTCAAAAAATAATGAAACTATCACAAACATAGAAACCAATGAAAAAATTAATCCTACTACTGATAGCAATACTACTATTTAGTTGCACGAAGTACGTCTATGTACCTGTTGAAACCGTCCGTATTGTAGAGCGCATTTCACATGATACAATTATATGGACAAAATTAGTGCCTACAAGGGACAGCGTTTCGATTAGGGACACTTTCAGCCTTTTAAGCAATAAGTACTCCTATTCAGTTGCAGAATGGCACAGCGGGCTTCTAAATCATTCGTTGGTGGTTAAGGACGTGGCAATACCTGTAAAGATTCAGTACATTAATACGACTATCCATGATACTACAAGCCGAACAATCGTACAGCCGCTTTCCAAAGTGGATGCTAACAAGCTGAAAACCTACGATGCAATAAAGGAAAAGGCATCAAAACGACTTGGAACGGTGTGGAAGTTGATTGGTTTGCTATCTTTGTCGGTGCTTTTCATCCTGAGAAAGCCGATATTTGCGATTATTTCAAAACTTATTAAGCCGATATAGGCGAATTTTCCAACCATTTATAAGCCTTAACGCTGTAATTCTTAGTGAGTTGCAGCGTTTTTATGTTTTTTAGCTATGTTTTTAAATATCGTATTTAGCATAAAATAAGTAGCCTTTATTGTATTGTATTACAAATTATGTAGTATATTTGCAGTATCAAAATCGATCATTGACATACGGGACATACAAAACAACTTAGTAAAGCACGAAACAAGTCGTTGGAGATTGCGGAATGTGGGGGAGTTGGAAATTACTTATAAGTAAAGATACGAACCGACCTATAAAAATGCCGTTACGCGATTATGGGTTAAAC
>Ga0302296_1002819_pt1 | contig 11464 bp, 9 predicted proteins | sample III_Fen_N3_1_FD_194546 | JGI IMG/M metagenome (GOLD analysis project Ga0302296, IMG submission 194546) | Peat permafrost microbial communities from Stordalen Mire near Abisko, Sweden - III_Fen_N3_1 | ecosystem: Environmental > Terrestrial > Soil > Wetlands > Permafrost | place: Sweden: Abisko... | reverse complement strand
AAAACCCGGAGCTTCAGGTTCGCCTATATTTGATTATTATGGCGATCTGGTGGGCATGAATTACGGAAGATACTGGCAGACTGGAGCAACGGATTATATTAATATCTGTGTTCCACTGAAATACGTAATTGAATCATATGAACAGATAACAGGAAGAAAACTGGACTGACAGATAACAAATAAGAGCAGAATCAAAAAAAAGCCTGTAATATAAAAAGCATGGAAAAGAGTAAAACGCTCTTCCATGCTTTGTTGGTATAAGGTAGTTATTTATTCCTGGTGATCCAGTTCTCCACTTTTATATCGGGTAACGATATTCTGAATACGTTCGCTAGGACTTAATAAATCACTGATAGAAGTATCATGATTTAAGGTATCAATAAGATAAGCTACATATTTACTCATATCACAGTCAATATACCAGGGACTGGAAAGTAATTCAGGGGTCTGATAGATTAAATTTGTAGTAAGGACTCTATCGATAATACCATTTTTATAGGCTTCATGGAATTTATCCAGTCCGTTGGTAAATAATCCAAAGGTAGAACAGATAAAGATTTTTCCTGCTTTTCTTTCTTTTAGTTCAGCAGCGACTTCCAGAACACTTTCGCCGGAAGATATCATATCGTCGATTACGATAATATCTTTTCCTTCCACGTCGGTTCCAAGAAATTCATGAGCTACAATAGGGTTGCGTCCATTTACGATTGTGGTATAATCTCTTCTCTTATAGAACATACCCATGTCAAGACCTAACACGTTGGCAATGTAAATTGCTCTGCCCATACCGCCTTCATCAGGGCTTACTACCATCATATGGTCAGAATCAAGCTGAAGACCTGCTACGTTTACCAAAAGACCTTTGATAAACTGGTAAGCTGGCTGTACAGTTTCAAAGCCGTGAAGAGGAATAGCATTTTGTACTCTTGGGTCATGGGCATCAAAGGTTATGATATTGTCTACGCCCATTTTTACAAGTTCCTGAAGTGCAATAGCACAATCAAGAGATTCTCTGGAATTTCTTTTGTGTTGTCTGCTTTCGTAAAGGAAAGGCATAATTACAGTAATTCTGCGGGCTTTTCCACCTACGGCAGCGATAATACGTTTTAAGTCCTGATAATGATCATCAGGCGACATATGATTGGTTTTTCCACACAAAGAATAGGTTAAACTATAGTTTACAACATCTACAAGTAAGTAAAGATCTGATCCTCTTACGGATTCTGTAATAACACCTTTGGCTTCACCAGTTCCAAAACGGGGTACTTTTGCACCTAAGATATAAGAAGGTCTCTGATATCCTGAAAATGCGAGGCTATCTTTATGTTCACTTTCCCGTTCTGTTCTCCATTTTACTAAATAACTGTCAATTTTTTCGCCTAAGGGCTTGCAACCCTCTAAAGGGATAATACCTAATGAACCTACAGGTATGGTTTCTAAATTTCTCTTTTCCTCACGTTTTACCATGAAAAAGCCTCACTTTCTGATAATCACTTATTTCTTTTTCCAATCTTTTTCTGAATTCGGATGTCAGGACCGGACAGTTTGCATACATTATAATTACTGGTGATTCGTGAAAAAATTCTGTCAGAATACCGGTTACGCAGTTCTTCCAAAGAAAGATTCGTTGAAATAATGGTAGAATGCTTTCTGATGTTTCTTTCATTCAAGCAGGCAAATAACTGGGAAGCAACAAAAGTATTGGTCAACTCTGTTCCCAAATCATCAATAATCAGTAAATCACAATTATAGATGTCATCATATACCTGAGATAATTCTTCTTTTCCTTTATAGTCAAAAGAATATTTTGATATGTTATCAAAAAACTGGGTGGAACTAAAATAAATCACGGAATTGCCCCGTTCCAGCACTTCTTTTGCGATACAGTTGGAAAGGAAGGATTTGCCCGTACCTACTGTACCATAAAAAAATAGATTGTGGTAGTCTGAATTAAAGTTTTCTACAAATTTTTTGCACTGATTTACGGCGTTTTCAAAGCGTTCCAGGTCTTCACCCTGGAAATACTCATAAGACAAATTTGTAAAATTTTCTATTTCCAGTAAATTCCGGATATTGGATTGTTCATATAATAAAGAAATCATAGCCTGCTTAAAGCAGCGGCATTTTCTTCCGTCCACATATCCGGTGTCATTACATTCATTACAATCATAAATAGGCTCAAGGTAGTCTTTTGGAAATCCAAAAGCTGCCAGAGCCTGTTTTTTTTGTAAAGTAAGATCTGCAATGATGCCTTTTAAATCTTCCAGGGCATTTTCATCGCCCATCAGGTACTTCTTCCCTTGAATGACCGAAACTGCGGAGATGGAATCTTCTAAATCCCGGTAGGCAGGTATTTTATCGTATACCTCTTCAAACCGATTTTGCAGAAGATGCCGGTTATGGTTCTGCCTGTCTTCATACATACGTACAATCGTATCATATTGTGCATTGCTAAGTCCCACGTATTTTCTCCTTTAATTACTTAAGATTTCATTCTCAAGCATTTTAAAATCATAATCAGTAGAAGAGAACTGATTGAATTTATTGTTAGATGTTTTTGAGCTTGAGTTGGCAGCATGACTGCGCTGATAATTTTCATCCAACACTTTTATATCAGCTTTGTGATGAACTTTATTCATAAACCATTTGTCTATAATAACATCGGCATATTCAAAACGGTGATTGTCTACTGCCAATACAGTGCGGTCACAGGCTTCGGTAATAATATCAAGACTATAGCTGTAGGTTTTGGTCCACTTATTAATGTATTCCATCTCGCGGGGAGAAGGAGTGGTGTTTTTACCTAAGGCTTTCATTATAGTAGAGATGGTTTTATCATATTTTTTTACATAACTCATTGCCTGTTTTGGAGTAGTAATGCCATCCATATGCCAGCCAATAGCAACTTTTTCAATATAACGGAAATCTTTTTTCTCTTTTTCCACGCAGTACTGAATCAGATAATCAATCAGGTCTGCAGAGAAACCAAGGCGGTCATAAAAAAACAGAACTGTCTTCATGTCATTATTACTGAGGGGTTTATTTACATACTGCTCTGCAATAAAAAGAAGTTGGGCAATTTCGTCATTATTCTGGAAATTTTTTAACTGGTCAGCATTATAAGCAGGTTTTTCTATAGTCTGCATAAGAGTCTGATCGGTTTTTGCCAAAGCAGGTTCTACGATTTGTTTCTGAGCAGGGACAGAGTTTGAGGCTGTCAGGGGAGCAGTAATATTTCCATCGTTTTCAGGCTCACTTACAGAGGGACTTTTCTGGACAAAAGAAAGAACATTTCCTGAAGCAGCATTTTGCCTGGAGGGATTTTTTTTATCCAAATCCAATAAGTGGATACCTGTTAAATTTTTGGTGTCATCAAAGTCAAGGGAAAGAAGCTGGTTTTTCTCCCAGTATTTTAAGGCACGCATCACATCTTTTTCCGTATGATTAAACATGTCAGCAATATCGGAAATACTGGTAGCATGGTTTGCACTCATAACACGGATCAGATACAGATATATCTTTAACTGCGCGTCATTAGCATCCTTCATATACTCATCAATAAAATGATTGGATATGACAGTGGCTTCGGAATCCTTATCTTTGTAAATCGTTAAACTGCTCATGGTAATTCCTCTGTTTCAATAGTTTCGTTTGTATTTTTAGATTATTAAGCAAGTTGAATTATAGCACAGAAGATAAAAAAAAGAAACAGATAATTTGGCGCAAAGCCTTGAAAATACTGGGTTTTACGGAAATGTGGAAAATGTGGAAATGGTGCATAACATTTTTTGAAAGAGTAATAAACGGTACAGATAAACCCGACAAACTCTAATTATGTATCACTTTTTAAAATGAAAATTCCTTCTTTAAAAATAAGAATATCCACATTTTAAAAGTCCATTTTTGACTTAAAAAATGTGGATAATGTGGACAACTATATTCCAAGAAGGTTTTCGCCTATCTTTACTATATCTCCGGCCCCCATAGTTATCAACAGGTCCCCGTTGATACAGTTTTCCAATAAAAAGTTTTCTATTTCATCAAAAGTGGGAAAATAATAACATTCTCCTCCGATTTTTTCGATTTCCTGCTGTAAAGTCCTGGAAGAAATGCCAAGTGTGTTAGTTTCACGGGCAGCATAGATATCAGCCAGAACAATTTTATCTGCCAAAGACAGTGCTTCTGCAAACTCGTGAAGCAGTGCATGAGTCCTGGTATAGGTATGGGGCTGAAATACACACCATATTGTTTTGTGAGGATATTTTCTGGCAGTACTTAAAGTCGCAATGATTTCTGTGGGGTGATGGGCATAATCGTCAATCAGGGTGATGCCTCCGATTTTGCCTTTTAGCTGAAAACGTCTGTTAGTTCCTGTGAAATCCTTTAAAGCAGCTTTACAGGAAACAGAGTCAATATCAAGAAGGTCTGCCAGAGCCACAGCTGCCAGGGCATTTACTACATTGTGAGCGCCTGGAACACCAAGGGTCAAATTTTCGGATTTTCCCTTTCTTCTATTTAAAGTGAAATTGCCACAGGCAAGTTCATCATAAGAAATATCCGATGCATAATAATCAGATTTGTCATCCAGCCCAAAAGTAATAATTTTACACTCCAGATCTCCAATGATTTCCTCCAGATTTTCAATAGCATTATTGATTATCAAGGTTCCATCTTTTGGAATTAATTTTGCAAAAGAATGGAAAGAGTTACGAATATCTTCAAGGTCCTTAAAGAAATCCAGATGATCTGCTTCTATATTAAGAATAATTCCGATTTTTGGGAAAAAGCTTAAAAAGCTGTTGGTGTATTCACAGGCTTCTGTAACAAATATTTCGGATTCTCCTATTCGGATATTACCGTGGATGCTGGGAAGAATACCTCCAATGGAAAGAGTGGGATCCACCTCACCGTGCAGAAGGATTTCACTGATCATGGAAGTGGTAGTAGTTTTTCCGTGGGTTCCGCTTACTGCTACAGGAATCTTATAGTTACGCATAATCTGACCTAAAAGATCCGCTCTGGACAAGGCGGGAATCTCTTTTTCAAGGACTGCCTGATACTCTGGATTATCTGAATGAATTGCTGCAGTATAAACCACAAGATCTATTTTATCTGAGATATTTGATGCTCTTTGTCCGACAAAAAGTTTCACACCCTTAGCTTCCAACGAAGAAGTCAGCTCGGAGGCTTTTGAATCGGAACCTGAAACAGTAAAACCTTCTGTTAAAAGAATCTCTGCAAGTCCGCTCATGCTTATTCCACCAATTCCGATAAAATGAACATGAATGGGGTTTTTAAAATCTATTTGATACATAGTAAATACTCCTTATTTTAGACAATAATTGCATCTATTATTATACGCACTTATTTTAAAAATACAAATAGTATTTCTAAGTAGTCATTTTTGTACAAAAAAAAAGCAAAAAATTGCATGTTTTAAGGTGTTTATAAGACAGATATGATAGACAAGACAGAAAAATATAGATAATTGTTGGTTATTAACAGTATATCGGTTGTTTTAAAGAAAAAATTGTTGATTATTTACATAAAAAAACTAATATTGTTAAATTATTTTGGAAAATAATATTCCCACTATACTAAATATGTGGTATAATTTTAATCAGCGGGAGAGTAAGACAGTAGAAATAAACTTGTACGAGGTGATGACATGATTAAAAAGGAAATGATAGCCATGCTGCTGGCCGGAGGCCAGGGAAGCAGGTTAGGCGTATTAACCTCAAAGGTGGCAAAACCTGCAGTTGCTTTCGGCGGAAAGTATCGAATTATTGATTTCCCATTAAGTAATTGTATTAATTCAGGAGTTGATACGGTCGGCGTATTAACGCAGTATCAGCCACTTCGGTTAAACACTCATATCGGTATTGGTATTCCATGGGATCTGGATCGTAACATTGGTGGAGTTGCAGTGTTGCCGCCCTATGAAAAAAGTGCAAATACCGACTGGTACACAGGAACTGCAAATGCCATATATCAGAATCTGGATTATATGGAAAGCTTTAACCCGGAATATGTGCTGATTCTTTCCGGGGATCACATTTATAAAATGGATTACGAAGTAATGCTGGATTTTCATAAAGAAAAAGGATCAGATGTGACAATTGCCGTAATGCCCGTTCCTCTTGAAGAGGCGAAGCGTTTCGGTATTTTAATCACTGATGAAGACAGAAAAATTCTTGATTTTGAAGAAAAACCAGATAATCCCAGAAGTAATCTTGCTTCCATGGGAATTTATATTTTTAGCTGGAAAGTTTTAAAAGAAGCACTTATTAAAAGGGCTGACCAGCCTGGACTGGATTTTGGAAAACATATTATACCATACTGTTATGATAAAGGATTATCCTTGTTTGCCTACGAATTTAATGGTTACTGGAAAGACGTAGGGACACTTGATTCTTACTGGGATGCCAATATGGAACTAATAGACGTTGTTCCAGAATTTAATCTGTACGAAGAATACTGGAAGATTTATACCAAATCAGAGATTCTTCCTCCGCAGTATATTTCAGGAGGAAGCGTAGTGGAAAGATGTATTATTGGTGAAGGTTCCTGTATCTATGGAAAAGTTTATAATTCTGTCATCGGTTGTGGGGTAGTCATAGGTGAGAATACCATTGTCAGGGATTCCATTATTATGAACTACGCTGAACTTGGAAAAGATGGAGAATTTAACAAAGCAATTATAGCGGAACATACAAAAATCGGTGACCGTGTAAAAATGGGCTTCGGTGAAGAAGTTCCAAATGAAACAGATCCGCATATTTATGACAAAGGCATCGTCACTGTGGGAGAAAAGAGCGTCATTCCAAATGATGTTACCATAGGAAAGAATTCCGTGGTTTTTGGTATTACCACAGCTGCAGATTATACGAATCTGACGCTGGCAAGCGGAAAAACTTTGATTAAGGCAGGTGATGAAGCATGAGAGCGATAGGTATAATACTTGCAGGCGGTAACAATCACCGCATGCGTGAACTTTCACAAAAAAGAGCTATAGCGGCTATGCCAGTGGCCGGAAGTTATCGCAGCATTGACTTTGCTTTAAGCAATATGTCTAATTCTCATATCCAGAGAGTAGCAGTACTTACCCAGTACAATTCCAGAAGTCTCAATGAACATTTGAGTTCCTCCAAATGGTGGGATTTTGGACGTAAACAGGGTGGACTGTTTGTATTTACTCCTACGGTTACGGCAGATAACAGCTCCTGGTATCGTGGGACAGCAGATTCTATCTATCAGAATTTGGATTTCCTAAAAAATAGTCATGAACCATACGTTGTAATCGCATCGGGGGATTGCGTTTATAAAATGGATTATAATAAGCTGTTGGAATATCACATTGCAAAAAAAGCTGACATTACGGTAGTCTGTAAAGACTTACCTGAGGGAACCAGCGTTGAACGTTATGGAACTGTTCAGATGGATGATGATAACCGTATTGAGGATTTTGATGAGAAGCCTATCATGGCAAAGTCAAATACTATTTCCTGTGGTATTTATGTGGTCCGCAGAAGACAGCTTATTGAAATGATAGAAAAAAGCGCATTAGAAGATCGCTATGATTTTGTTAAGGACGTATTGATTCGTTACAAAAATCTTAAGCGCATTTATGGATATAAAATAACGGAATACTGGAGGAACATCGCTTCGGTTGAAGATTATTTTTCAACCAATATGGATTTTCTGAAACCTGAAATCAGGGATTATTTTTTCAGACAATATCCAGATGTCTACTCAAAGGTCGATGACCTGCCGCCAGCGAAATATAATGTTGGCGCAAATGTAAGGAACAGTCTGATTTCCAGCGGAAGCATCATTAATGGAACTGTAGAGAATTCCATTATTTTCAAAAAAGTGTACGTGGGAAATAACTGTACCATAAAGGATTCTATCATTTTAAATGATGTATATATAGGCGACAATACTTATATTGAAAATTGCATAGTGGAAAGCCGGGATACCATTCGTGCAAACTCCTATCATCAGGGAGAAAACGGTATAAAGATTGTCATCGAAAAAAATGATAGATTCATATTGTAAAAGGGCAAAATGTAAACAACACTAAAGGGGGAATTTAAGTGAAAATTACAGATGTAAGAGTACGCAAAATTGCTAAAGAAGGAAAAATGAAGGCTGTTGTATCTATTACTATTGATGACGAATTCGTTGTACATGACATCAAAGTGATTGATGGAGAAAAAGGATTATTTATTGCAATGCCAAGCAAAAAAGCTACCGACGGCGAATATAGGGATATTGCACATCCTATCAATTCAGGCACCAGGGAATGTATTCAACATATAATACTGGACGCTTTCGAAAAGGCTATGGATGCACCAGAGGAAGTAGCAGCAGAATAGTAAGTCTTTGACTTGTGCAGGGAACTTATGTGAGATTGTCTGCGAGGCAGTGAAATAATGATGAGATTTTCTGCAGATTGGCCAACTCATAACAAACAGGCGGAGCAGTTAGTGTTCCAACTGAAAGAAACAGGGATGTTCGTTGACATCCCTGTTTTTATAACAAGTAGGGAACAAATATATTATAAAGTTTAATTTTTGTAGAAATTGAGGATATAAAATGTATATCATTGTTGGTTTGGGAAATCCGGGAAAAGAATACAGCAACACCAGACATAATATCGGATTTCGTGTCATTGATCGTATTGCAGATCAGTATCGTATTGAGGTCAGTGAAAATAAGCACAAAGCAAAAGTCGGCAAAGGAATCATAGGCGGACAAAAAGTGGTACTGGTAAAACCACAGACTTTTATGAATTTAAGCGGAGAAAGTATCCGCAGTGTTATAGATTTTTATAAAATAGATGAAAAAGAAGAATTGATTGTTATTTATGATGACATCAGCCTGGATGTGGGGCAACTTCGCATCCGCAAAAAAGGAAGTGCCGGTGGGCATAATGGTATAAAAAGCATCATTGCACATCTGGGGCATGATACATTTCTGCGTATTAAAATGGGTGTGGGTGAAAAGCCCTCAGGCTATGATCTTGCAGATTATGTGCTGGGTCATTTTACAAAAGAAGAAAACCAGGTTATGGAAGAAGCTATCAATAACGCAGCTCTAGCTGTGGAGTCCATGATTACAGAAGGACCCGATACTGCCATGAACCGATACAATAAAAAAAGCGAAAAATAGGACTCTGAATCTATGAAAGTATTAACTGCTCCCTTGTGGGAAATGGGTGAAATGGAAGAGATCTCAGCTTTGCTTCGTAAAAAGAAAAAAAGTGTTGGACTCACCGGTTGCGTAGATTCCCAGAAACTTCATATGGCATATGGCTTAAGCGATGGTTTTTTATATAAAATCATCGTTACTTTTAGCGACCAAAGAGTAAAAGAAATCTACGAAGATTATAAATTGTACGATAAGAATGTAATTATGTTTCCAGCAAAAGATCTTATCTTTTATCAGGCGGATGTCCATAGTAACCAGCTGATTAAGGAACGTATGAAATGTTATAGAAAGTTACTGGAAAAAGGTGATCTCACCATAGTAACTACCTTTGATGCACTTATGACACCCCAGGTTCCCCTGGATATCATGAAGGAGAGTTGTATTCATTTTGATAAAAAAACCAGAGTGGACGAAACACTTCTTTCAAAAAAATTAGTGGATATGGGTTATGAAAAAGCTTATCAGGTGGATGCTAAGGGTCAGTTCAGTATCCGTGGAGGAATTATTGATATCTTTGATCTGACAGAAGAAAATCCATATCGAATCGAACTTTGGGGAGAAGATGTGGAATCCCTTAGAAGCTTTGACATCTTAAGTCAGAGGTCTGTGGAAATATTGAAGGAAGTGACAATTTTTCCTGCCACTGAAATGATTCTCACCCAGGATAGAATATATGACGGTCTTGCCGCCATGAAAAAAGATGCAAAACACGCAGAAGAAAAGTTCAGAAAAGGATTTAAAACTGAAGAAGCACATCGAATCAGTACCCAGATAAAAGAACTGGAAGAACAGATAGTAGAATTTAAATCCCTTGTGAATCTGGAAAGCTATGTAAAATATTTTTATAAGAATACCACCACCTTTCTGGAATTTTTTATGCCACAGGATACCTTGCTATTTTTAGACGAACCCTCCAGAATAAAAGAACATGCCACGGCTGTGGAACTGGAATTCAGAGAAAGTATGATTCATAGAGCTGAGAAGGGTTATATACTTCCCGGTCAGATGAACATTCTAAACTCCTTAGAAACAACACTGGCGTTACTGGAAAAATACAGTCTGGTTACCCTGTCTTCCATTAGTGTAAAGGAAAGCCTGGTAAAAGTGGAAAAGCGATTTGACATTACCGCTAAATCCATAGCCTCTTATAATAATAGTTTTGATGCACTGGTAAAAGAACTTTCCCGGTATAAGAAAAGTGGTTACAGGGTAATTTTACTTTCTGCCTCAAGAACCAGAGCAAAACGTCTGGCAGATGATTTGACGGATAACGATGTTGTGGCTTTTTACAGTGAAGATCCGGACAGAATAGTTTTGCCTGGAGAGGTAATGACTTTTTATGGAAACGTCCTGAAGGGATTCGAATATCCCTTGCTTAAATTTGTGGTGATTGCAGAAAGCGATATTTTTGGAGTCGAAAAAAAGACCAAAAAAAAGAAGCTATATGAAGGTCAGAAAATTAATAATTTTAATGATCTGAAAGTCGGAGATTATGTTGTTCATGAAAGCCATGGACTTGGTATTTATCGTGGTATCGAAAAAGTAGAAATTGAAAAAGTAATTAAAGATTATATGAAGATAGAATATCGGGACGGGGGAAATTTATATATCCTGGCCACCGGTTTTAATGTGATACAGAAATATGCATCAGCAGATGCAAAACGGCCGAAACTGAATAAACTTGGAAGCAAGGAATGGACCAATACCAAGGCAAAAGTAAAAAGCGCAGTCGGTGAAGTTGCCAAAGATCTGGTGGAACTTTATGCACTTCGCCAACAGACTGAAGGTCATGAATTCGGAAAAGATACTGTATGGCAGAGTGAGTTTGAAGAGATGTTTCCCTTTGATGAAACCCAGGATCAGCTTCTTGCTATTGAGGCTACCAAGGCAGATATGGAAAGCAGAAAAATCATGGACCGACTTATCTGTGGTGACGTAGGTTATGGAAAAACAGAAGTGGCTATCAGAGCTGCCTTTAAAGCGGTACAGGAAGGAAAACAGGTAGTATATCTGGTTCCAACCACCATTCTGGCCCAGCAACACTATAATACCTTTGTACAGCGTATGAAAAATTTCCCTGTAGTGGTGGAACTGATGTCAAGATTTCGGTCGCCGTCTGAACAGCGAAAAACAATTGAAGGTCTGAAAAAGGGTATGGTAGACATTGTTATTGGAACCCACCGAGTGTTATCCCAGGATATGGGCTTTAAAGATCTTGGTCTGCTAATTGTAGATGAGGAACAGCGTTTTG
>Ga0302296_1002818_pt1 | contig 11464 bp, 4 predicted proteins | sample III_Fen_N3_1_FD_194546 | JGI IMG/M metagenome (GOLD analysis project Ga0302296, IMG submission 194546) | Peat permafrost microbial communities from Stordalen Mire near Abisko, Sweden - III_Fen_N3_1 | ecosystem: Environmental > Terrestrial > Soil > Wetlands > Permafrost | place: Sweden: Abisko... | reverse complement strand
AGTAAACTCTCTTACCGGGCGAAATTTTAATTAGTTATAATTTAAATTTATACATTATTTAGTATGTATTTAAGTCTGATTTGTAATCAAAATAAACTATATTTGGGCAACTTGAATTATTCATCTGGTATAACTATCAAAGCTGATTATACTTTAAGGCACATTTATTGCTACAAATAAAAATAAATGCTACAGAGCAACAGCTAACAATACTTTTGGCGCAAGCACTTAACATAAACTCAACCTCTCGGAAGTACTGATAGGCTGAAATACATATTATTTATCTTCTCGAAGATTCAAAACGATAGGATAACTATCAAAAAAAATAACGCGTATGAAAAACAACTACATTTCTCTACTACATTTCATATCAAAACATTTATTTACTCTGCTGTTATTAGGGCTACTTATATTTGGAGCGGAGAGTGTGTCTGGTGCAACCAATTACACATGGACTGGTGGAACAAGTACAGCTTGGGCAACTGTTACAAACTGGACTCCAAATGGAAATCCAGGTTCAGCAACAGGTGATGCAGTGACTATACCAACTGGTTCAAGGGCTCCTCTTCTGACAGTAGCACCTGCAAATGCTCTTGCTTCGTTGACATTTACAACAACAAACACATTAACAATTACTGGCGTCACACTTGCTGTCACTGGTGCTGTCTCGAATAGTACAGCATCGAGTACAGGGACGGTTACGGGAACAGGGACGCTTAGCTGTGGTTCATTATCAATTGGGAATAATTCAAATTTAACGTTTGGTACAGTAGTATTGAAGGTCTCAGGTGCAACTACCGTTGGAGGTGGAACAAGTGGAACATTATCAATCACTTCCACAACAGGTTCTAAAACTTTTACAGGTGCTGTAACAATAAATAATGGCGCAGTTTTCTCTGAGAACGTAAATGAAGCACTAACTTTTGGATCGGATGTAACTATCAATACAGGTGGTACATTAACAGAAAATGGAAATGCGGTAATTGCTATTGCTGGAAATCTTACAAATAATGGTACATATACGGCAAGTACTGGGACACATACATTCTCGGGCGCAGCTAAAACAATAGGAGGAGCTAGTGCAATTTCAATCCCGACCACCACATTTACGAATTCATATACAAATACAGGAACTTTTACGTGTGCCACATTGCTTACTGTTACAAGTCCAGCTGTACTTACTAATGATGGTATAATTACTGCGACAACTGCTTTGTCTGGCACAGGGAATTTAACACAATTAACTAATGCTACATTAAATATTGGTGGAACCTCGGGCATAGCAACTCTCACGGCTATGAATACTGGCAATACTGTTAACTACACTGGAACTGCTCAAAACATTCATTCAAATAATTATTACAATCTAACCCTATCGGGTAGTGGGGTTAAAACATTAAAAACAGGGACAACAACTATCGATGGAGACCTCACATTAAGCGGAACTGCATCAACAACAACAGTAGTTGGTACAACTATTAGCGGAAATTTAAATATCGACAATGGTACAACCTTCAATGCAGCAGGTTTTGATTTAACTGTAAACGGCGCTACTACCGTAGGTGGTGGAATAAGCGGAAGGCTCAATATTACAGGAACAGCAGGAACAAAGACATTTACAGGACTTGTGACAGTTAATAACGGAGCTACATGGAATAACTCGGCAGACGAAGGCGTTACCTTTAAAGGAGGTATCACTAATAGTGGGACATTTACTGCAGGTATTGGAATGCAAACCTTCGATACAAACGATCAGACGCTGACTGGAACATTTAGCATTCCCAGTGTAACTATCACAGGGGTAACATTAACCAATACCAATGCACTTACAGTAGGAACTGCGTTATCGGGTACAGGAGGCTTAACACAAGCAACCAATGCTACTTTATATATTGGTGGAACTTCGGGCATAACAACTCTCACCGCTATGAATACCGGCAATACTGTTAACTACACTGGAGCTGCTCAAAACATTCATTCAAATAATTACTATAATCTAACCCTTTCTGGCAGTAATACTAAAACCTTACAAACCGGGACAACATCTATCGGTGGAAATCTTACATTGAGTGGCACAGCATCTGCCACAGCTGTTGCAGATGTGACGATTGGCGGTGATTTTATTAAGAATAGTGGTACTTTTAATCAAGATTCATTCACATATAACGTGGCAGGTAACTGGACGAATAATGGCACTTACACACAGTCGGGCACAATAGAAAGCAATCTATTTGTTTCTGGGAACTGGACAAACAACGGTACCTATACCGCAGGTATAGGTACCGCTACCTTTGCCGGAGCATCAGCGCAAACCATTGGTGGATCATCAACAACTACTTTTTATAATCTGTCTACAAGCGGAACAGCCTCTGTTTCTACTTCTGCAAATGTAAATGTTTCCAACAACTTAAATATTGTAAGTGGTAGTGCTTTTTCGATCGGAGGATCTACTTTTGCAGTAAATGGTACCACAACCGTTGGAGGTAATTTTATAATTTCCGGATACAATGGAACGAGAACTTTTACTGGTCTTCTTATAGTAAATTCGGGTGGAACATGGAACAACTCAAGCAATTCTCCAATATCATTCCGTGGAGGTATAACCAATAATGGAACATTTACTGTTGGTACAGGGCCCCTAACATTTGATACAAATGCACAATCATTGATAGGCAATCTAGATATGTCAGGTGCTGCCGTTAGTATTAATAATGGAATTACACTTACAAACAATGGGTCGTTATCCTTAACTGCAAATTTGCAAGGGACAGGAACTCTAAGTAATGCAACAACAGGTACGATAAACTTTAGTGGAAATCAAACCTCATCTGTTGCCACGTTAATCAATCAGGGGATCGTAAATATTTCAGGGAGCTATGGGATTAATCCTACTAATTTCACGAATACTGGTACTGCTAATCTTAATGGCACGGGGTATATTTTAAGCATTACCAATGATGCGGGTGGCACCGTAAATCTAAACGCTTCGCATAATATTCAATCATTTAACAATTCAACAGGTACAAGTGTATTCAACATAAATACATTGACATATACAATGAATACACTTACTGCCACAGCAGCAGGTAATACAGTGATTTATAGCGGTGCAGGTAATCAAACAATAAAAAACACGACGTATTCATATTTAACATTACTAGGTGCTGGCACTAAAACATTTTCCGGCAGCACAACCATAAATAACACGTTTAATAATAGCAGCGGAGTAACTGTCGACCTGGGAAACAACACTCACTCAGCAAATGCCTATTATTTAAACGGTATACAACAAGCAATTGGCAGTTGGGGTGGAACTGCTGCTTTAGCAGCAACTTATAAAGATGCAACACATTTTGGAACAACTGCAACTGGTATTTTAAACATAACTAATGCGTGCATATCGGGGACTTGGACAGGAGCTATAGATAGAGATTGGAACACACCATCTAACTGGTGCGATGGGAATGTTCCAACAAAATCTACAAACGTATCTATACCCAATGTTACAAATAAACCTATAATTGGAGCAGCGGGTGGACTTTGTAACAATATTACTATTGCAAGCGGCTCATCTTTGACACAATCAGACACTGAAGCAAGCAATTTATTTGTTTACGGCGACTGGACAAATAATGGAACATATACTGCAGGTATAGGTACTACTACCTTTGCCGGAGAAGCAATGCAAACCATCGGTGGTGGTGGTGCCATATCGTTCTACAACCTAACCATCCAAAACACAAAAACAGGTAGTGTAAAATTAAATAAAGCGACCACTGTAACAAGAACGCTTCTCCTGATTTCAGGAATTGTAAACACTAACACTTACTTATTGAGCGTAACAACTGCTAATATTCCCGATCAAAATGGTAATCCCATCACAGCATACGGCGCAATAATGGGTGGTTCATCATTATCCTATATAAATGGGCCGCTAAGTTGGAGTTTGCCCGCTAACTTGGCAGCCGGATCAGTTTATAAGTTCCCGGTGGGTAATACTACCTACCTACCCTTCACCTTGGAAAATCCAATTACGGGAGGAACAGCACCCACAGTTCAAGTGCAGGCTTACAGCACTAGCTCTGGAGGCGGTAAAGGTTCTATGGCAGCTATAAGTACAGCAGAATATTGGAAATTAACTACCACTGGTAGTTTTACAAACACCCAAATTACCCTCGGTAAGGGTATCGACCCTGTTTATCCCTATAATGTCGTAGCCGGAAGCATAATGCAAGGCGATGCATACACTTCGCTTGGTGGAACACCCGATTTTTATGAGGTGAGTAAGTCAATTCTTATAGGCACCAATCGTTTTTTTACATTAGGAGCAACCAATACCCCAACCATCAATGTTTCGCCGATAGTACTCGGGGGGTTTGGATACATCTTCAATTTTGGCCCATCTGCCGAACAAACATTTAAAGTAAATGGAACTTCACTTACAGCAAATATTGAGATAAATGTGCCCGATGAGTATGAAATTTCAAAAACTCCCGGGATTGGATTTGGGAAGACTATTACATTAACAAGAACTGGAAACAATGTACCCGAATCTAATATATATATTCGTCTAAAAGCAGGTTTGGATGTAGGTACTTACAATGGTAAAAAAATTGATATTAGGCCATTCGGCAGTACTGATCTTACTTTAATCAAAACCATAGAGTGTAATGGAACTGTCTTCGCTACCACTCCTTCAATTCTGACTAGTGGAGGTTTAAATTGTGCCGGCACTGAGATAGATCTTTATAGCTCTGCTTCCAGCACTGATATCAATATTTTATATTGGAATGGCCCTAACAATTACTACTCTCAAGTAAAAAATCCAGTGATCAATCCGGTAAGTTCTAGTATGTACGGCACCTACACTGTAACCGGAAGCATCCCAACAGGAGCAAATCTTATTGTCAATGGAACTTTCGAAAAAGGCAATGTAGGATTTACAAGTGCCTATCGTTATACTATAGATCCCGACTGGAGACAAGGCATTTATGGTATATTTCAAAATGCTTCTGACTTAAATACGTCTCCAGGAGCCTTTGCAGGATTGGGGCGCCCAGATACGAAATTGGATAGTAATGGCAACCCCACAACCTACCAAATGGCAGTAGATGGTGCAACCACCGCCAATGTAACCGTGTGGTCTGAGACTGTAAAGGTAGTTCCCAACTCTACATATCAGTTCACCTATTGGTTACAGAATATAAAAAATACGACCAACAACAACCCATCAATAATACAATTATACGCAAATAATCAAGCCGTTGGAACTGCATTTACAGCACCTGCATTAGTTGCAGACGGATACAAGGAATATTACTACAACTGGTATTCGGGCGAAAACACCAGTGTCACGCTGGATTTAAGAAACCAGAATACTATTTCCGGAGGTAATGACTTTGCAATAGATGATATCGATTTTAGAACGGTTACGCAAGTTAGCTCATCAGTAAAAGTAACTGGTAATAATGATGCAGCCGTTAGCATATCTACACCAACTACAAGTGTAACAACCGGAACAAGTGTAGCATTTACAGCTACACCTACAAATGGAGGAACTGCTCCACTCTATCAATGGTATGTGAACGATGTAGCTGTTGGCAGAAACTCTACAAGCTCTACCTTTAATTATGTCCCATCTGATGGTGATAAAATTAAAGTAACAATGACTTCCGACAAATCTTGCGTTAACGTTGACACGAACCCTGCCACATCCGCCATAATCATAATGGCAGTATCAGGCAAAAAAAACTACTGGATGGGTGGTACTACTAGCCCAGGTGGTACGGTGTGGAGCGACCCGGCTAACTGGACTGCAAATAAGGTTCCGGCTTCGGGCGATGATGTAGAGTTCGCATCTACTTTTGGTACCATCAACTATGGAACAGCTGCTATAAATGATTTGTATTTAGACTACAATAGAGTGGTGGGTAACTTAATAAATAATGCTTCCGGCAGAAATCTTATTATCCCCGCCGATAAAGAATTAGTGGTAAATAACAAAATCAGTCTAACTGCGGTGACAGATCCAACTAAAAAATATGACCAAATTCAGATAAAAGCTGACAATACAGGCGTAAAACCTAATGGTTCGCTGATATTTTACAACCTTAAAAATGTTGATCCCCCTGTAAATGCTACTATAGAGTTCTATTCGAAGGCGTACAAGGAGGATAAACCAATAGTAGTTGCTACCGGTTCTTACTCATACAACTGGCAATTGTTTGGTATTCCACTAACATCTGTTACTGCTGATCCTACATTCTACGGCTCCTATGTTCGTCAATATTTTGAAAACAAACCCGGACTATACAACAAATGGGTTCAATTAAACAATGCATCGGTATTAGAACCATTTAAGGGCTATGAAATTACACAACTTGCCCCTAAAATCATCACTTTTCAAGGCACATTAGTAAACCAGGATATGACGATTTCACTACCGGTTACAGTAAAAGAGATTACTCCTCCTGATCCAGTTACTTCAGTTTACTTCCGCGGTCAGCACATAGTATCAAATCCCTATGCAGCTGCTATCGATGCGCGTGAGATAGTGTATGGTCCAAACACCGAAAGCACGGCCTACCTGTATAACACCGGGTCGTTTGCACACTGGTATACCAATAATGGTAGTACAACCTATGACGAAACCTCAGCCACTGCCGGGCAATACATAGCATTGCCGAAAGCTGCTGCCGGATCTAATGGCGTACCCTTTGATATACCTTCTATGTCGGGCTTTTTGGTAAAAGCTACAGATACAACCACAAATGTATTACCTACTAAACCTGGCAGTATTCAAATTAAATATAGTTCAGTCATTGTCAAAAACGTACATCCACTACGCGTCAAAAAGTCCGAGAGTGTATCTAGTACCGACTTAATATCCACTAAAATCGATTTGATAGGACTGCATTACTCCGACAGAATGTGGATTTTCACAGAACCTAGTTGTACAAAAAACTTTGATAATGGTTGGGATGGAAGAAAAATACTGGGATCATCGTTGGCACCGCAGATATACGCAGTAGAGCCCGATGGTGACTATCAGGTAAACTCGGTAGCCGATATGCACAATACCGACATTGCATTTCAACCCGGTGACGAGGTGGAATACACCCTGAAGTTTACCAATGAGAATATCAAACAGAAATATGCCGGTATATATTTACAAGATTTGGTAGAGAATAAAACCATAGATGTTACTGAGAGTGGTACCACCTACAAATTTGCCACTGCTCCTGCGAGCGAACCTAGCAAGCGGTTTAAAATCATTACCCGGTATTACGAAAAAGATGCACCGGACACAGAATCAAGTATAAAGATATTTAGTGCGAGAGGTACAGTATTTATTCAAAATTTGTCTACTTATTCGGGCGAATGTACCCTTTATGATGTTTTAGGACGAGCTATCACGAAGAAAGCTTATGGCCCTAATTCGGTAACAGAAGTTGGCGGCAACTTAACTTTAGGTGCATACATTACAACTGCCATCACTAACGGAGAAAAAGTAAGTAAACGTGTAATCGTTCAATAAAGAATCATGGGAAAATCAAAAAAAAATAGGAATATAATCATCTGGGCACTAACATGGGCAGTATTGTTCCTGGTAGTAGCTTATTCCCCCATTGGAAGACCCGATTTATATGTTGGCACGAGCTATTACAGGTATAATCAAGGGGTAAGTTTCAAGGGAGGAATTGCAAATGCACCATCATCCAAACTAACCACTCAAACCGCCGACGCCGCTGAAATTGAACCGACTACCTACACACCATTAGATGGTAATGAAGCTTCATACGAAGGTAGTGCTTCGAAATTCACCATTCAAAATGCATCGGGCACAGTGAATCAGGATAATAAATCAACGAACTACAGCCAACAGTCTACAGGCGGTGCAGCGTTGGGCTTTAGCTCCACCAGACAACAAGCTCAAGGAAAGGCCACAGCACAAAATGGAGATGTAAGTTCGCTAAGCAGTAGTTTGACCTTAAACAGTACCGCTACAAATACAAGGCAAACCGCACCCATAATAAGGAATAACGGCGGTGGAACCGACATTGGAGGGGATCCTATAGAACAGCCGATTCCGGTTGGCGATGGTATGTGGTTTTTGTTGATTATGGCAGGGGCATATGTATTTTGGAAAAAAGACCGAGCTACAAAGGCAAATATCACGACTCATAAATAATCCACTTGGTTCACTCAAAAAAAAAACGCTCATCGGTTCTTTTAAAAACCAATGAGCGCTTTTTATATTCAGACTAAAACCGATTTATTTCACCACCGTGTTATCAGCCTTTGCATCGGCAGCATCTTTCACACCTTCCTTGCGTTTTAGCATATTGCCATAATATTGCCGAACTGAATTAATGGTTTTAAGCACTGTAATGAACCGTTCTGTTCCAAGCACCTTGGCCATCGACAAAGTATAGCCCGTAAATACGTCATACTGCTTTTGCAGGATTTTACGCAACACAAAATTATCGTACACCAACTTATTAGCAGTTTCAAAGCTACGTGAATCAAAAAGCTGATCAAAGGCCTGACTTGTTGATTTTACACTCCCCACATAACCGTTCAACCCCAACCTGGTAACAGCCTCACTATAAACCGGACCTTCCAACTCGGTCTCCAACTTAGATAAATGCGAACTTTCTGCTTCATAATTCAGTCGTTCTACCCCATTATAGCTTGCTTGTAGAATCGACAGTTTCTCAAAGTCAGCAAACTCAACCGAATTGTCGGACCATGAGAAGGTCTTCAGCACTTTCACATACCTCACAAAAGCTCTGTCGCGTACCTGATCCAATACAGCCAATTGGCTGGTGTAGGAACTTTTTTGGACCAATAAGATAGCCGCTTTAAATTCATTTGAAATTGTTTTGAGCGCAGTTAACTGTTGAAGCATTGGTGCATCCGCTGGCAACCCACTGAGCATCTCAAGCTCGTTTACTGACGTTCAATAAACTGACTAAACTCAGGAAGAGTCATTCGACTTTGTTAAACACTTTCTAAAAAATTTTCTTCTGTAACCATAACGATTTTTCTTTTAAAGGTAAATAATGATTTAGTTCAATGGTATTAATAATCTTTCAATTCATTCGATCATTTATCAGCTATTTAGTATACTTTCAGCTACAGTTTGCTTCAACTGCAAAGCAGCTACAATTCTGCAGCAAGCTCTCGCTTACAAATTTTCGTTGCTGCAATTTTGCAGGAGCTCCTCGCTTATATTTAACCACTCGCAATTCTGCAGCAAACTCTCGCTTGCAAATTTAACTACTCACAGCTTTGCAGTCATCTTTTGTACTGAATGAAAAATAACTTCATTAACAGTATTCACAATAACTATTCAAAAATAAAAATAATTTCATTAATAACAAAATATTAAATGTATATTTTTTATCCGTCAAAAAGATTCTTATTCGCTACCCTGATAGGCACTTAAATGAATTACGCATAATCCTAAACATTATAAGATGTCAGATTTAGAACAATAATTACCGCCAATTATCATCAACTATAACTTCCAATACCTTATTTTTTATTAATTAATGTTATATATTTGAGATTAAATAGACATAAAATAACCTATAAAGTCTAAATCAGTCAACAGAAACTGTATATATTAGCATTGCTATGTAGCGATAATTTCTAATGAACATAAACTATCTTCAACCATTTTATGATTAATTACTAAGCCAGCACTTCCTATAGAAACAAAAATGGCCATTTTTCACCTCAGTGCATCAACCTGACAGCTCTTGAGTAGTTTCCAACCCAAAAAAATGCAGAAAGATAACGTACGGCGAACGTTCTCTCCATCACACCAATTACTACAACCGCCAGCATCAATGCTACATAACACTATATATCAACATAATACAAATTTATTTGTATGTTTGCAATGTAGTCATTTCAGGTTATTACAGTATCCTGTATATCCATCCAATAGACTCAACATTATGAAAGCTTCAATTATAAATACGCTAAATCTATTTTTCACCTTGGTCATTTTCACTCCGTTTGTATATACACAGACACCATGCAAGGTATCGTGTAAAAACACTACCGAGAAAACGATTTCTCTCAAAGCAGATTGCATGCAACCAACTGAACAGGCTAACTTACTAAACATACACTAATTTACGAGCAATATTGATATCAAAATGATTATCCGCAAAATGCACAACATTAAACTTAAACAAGTAGCAAAACACTTTTAATAATTTAATTCGGACGTTTGCATTTAATAAAAGATTATGAACCACGAATTACACAAATTTTCACTAATACGAATAGCTATCATTCGTGTAAATTAGTGCAATTCGTGGTTGAAAAATAGTTTTACATGTTGAAAATACCAAATCAAATTGTTTCATATTTTCTGTTGTTTTTGCGGATAATCATAAAAATAAAAATAGTTTTTTAGGCGTGATTGTGTTTTTGAATAGATTGATTTTAATAGATTCTCCTTTAAACAAGCGATTATTGAAAAGGAGATAAAGGGTTTCTTTAATTGGTTTTATTAAACCGCGGTTTGTGAAATGATACCGACAGCGGTTTAATAAAATCCAATTCAATAATAAAACTATTGAATACTTATTGGGATAAGCAAGTATAAAAAAAAAGAACTGAATGAGTAATTACGCATCAAAATGGACAGATCGAATGCAAACATATTGTTTTCCTTATTGTCGGGAGTGGCCTTGTTCCTCTTCATTGCCTACAGCGCAGTAAAAACAATAGATTCTTCTCAACCCGACAATTATTATACCTTCACTCAGGGGGTTGATTTTCACGATGGAATTCTAAACGCACCTACTCAAACTACGTACGCACAGTCCGAACAAGCCGACATATCCATCCCTGAATACTCTCCAGACAACGCCTCATATACAGCATCTAGCACAGAGACATCGACCGAAGCACACAGATCGGAATACGCAAACAATTCTGGCGGATCAAGCTCTACAAACAAATCCGGCAATTCATCTGAATCAAATTCAGGCGCATCGGCTCTAGCCTTAAATTCAAGGAATCAAAATGCATCAACACAAGATGCTGCTGGAACAACAAGCTCTTTAACCACAAATGGAACACTTAGCACTGCTGGAACAACCCGACAAAGCGTTAGCAAGTCAGGAGATGGTTTTGGTGGCACTGACATTGGAGGTGACCCTATAGGACCACCTATACCGGTGGGAGATGGCTTACTGTTCTTGCTGTTTCTTAGCGGCATATACTCTTTATGGAAGTCTGCAACAGAAATTAAACAACGATTGAACACAAGCTATTTCAACTTATTCTCTCATAAAAATAAAAACGTTCGGGCATAACACAAAAGACAGTGTTTACACGAACGTTTTTTAGAATAGAAGGATTATAAGTAAGTCCTATTTATTATTAATACAATTCTTAAATAATTGATTTCTGATCCCCAATCCGTCGGCCGACGGAG
>Ga0302296_1002817_pt1 | contig 11465 bp, 10 predicted proteins | sample III_Fen_N3_1_FD_194546 | JGI IMG/M metagenome (GOLD analysis project Ga0302296, IMG submission 194546) | Peat permafrost microbial communities from Stordalen Mire near Abisko, Sweden - III_Fen_N3_1 | ecosystem: Environmental > Terrestrial > Soil > Wetlands > Permafrost | place: Sweden: Abisko... | reverse complement strand
GTTTTGGAAACCTTGAGGGTCGATCGTTGGTGAAGAGAAGCATTATATTAGGACTTTAAATCGTGAAGTGATCTTTTCCGGGTCGCGCGATTTGCAATCGCGCAGAAATTGGGGTAATTAAAAATTGAATGATTTTAACGTTTGCTGTTAAAATAGGTTGGGGATTTCGAAGCAGCTTCGTTGTCCCACAATAAAACTTATACTAAAGTACAAAACACTTGCTTGTTTGCGCATCAGCTCCAATGGTTTTAAGCAGCTGTTGTGTGCCTGCGTTTTTTCATTTCAATTCATTAAAACCACTTTCCAGAAATAATTTCCGGATGTACTGTCTTTATCAAGAAAACTAAATTTATTAAAATAGAACTTCCTAACCGCTAACTTTAAACTCTGGGGATCATGGAAACTGCCACTCATGCTATATCTAATAGAGGTCAATTGCCAGAAAATACTGTCTCTGCGATTTGCACCAAAATAATCAGGGTCTAAATCATTTCCCAAGTTATTAGGCTCATACTTATTCATATAAGAAACGAAAATCTTATCCCCTTTTTGTGAATATATTATTGTATCAATTATTCCATACAATATATCTGGCCCTCCATATTTTCTGTTACTCAATGCAATCATTGAATCAATTGCAATCTTTATATTAGTACTGTCAAATAAATACTGTTCCCTATCAACAGGCAGTACGTATTTTATTGAAAGGTCTGGCATCCTATTGGAATGTTTACTTTGTATTTCCGATTGAATTGCTATAATTGTCAAAGGTAGACTAATCAATAAAAAAAAGAATGTATCTAAATGCTCTTTAATTTTCTTAACATTATATATAAAGATTGTCAAAGCCGAAATAAAAATAACAATTGAGGAATAGACTACGGCATCAAAAAAATCATACATTCCGCTACCACCACTTCCTGAAAATAATCTAATAAAAGAGTAAATAACTCCACAGATTAAAATTGCGATTAGAATCTTAGTCGATTTTTTCATTCGTCATTAATAATGGTTAAAACTATCTTCAGCATGCCACATGACTTGAATTTATGAACGAATTTTCCACACAATATCTCCCAAAATAAGCTGGCGGTATATGGTAGTTTCCGTTTGTTGTTTTTTTTGCAAGGTAAGTATTTATGTTTTACAAATTTCCGGATCGAATTGAATTTTTTTATCGTTTTTTCACACCATCAACACAAAACGATTGGGAAAACCGGGGGGTGAGTCGTTTGTGTGCAGATTACATCATGTGCTCTCAGACCCACAAGGTTTTGGAAACCTTGTGGGTCGATCTATGATGAAGAGAAGTATTATATTGGGACTTTAAATGGTGCGGCGACTTTCCCGGGTTATTAATAATTGAATGATTTTAACGTTTTCGGGCTGTGGTTTTTAATATATTCCTCTTGCTTTTAATATTGTCTGTTGTTTAAGCTTAAATAAGTCGTCCACATAATTGCCATAAATTGCTATTGCCTTACCATTCCTTATGTCATAATATGGTTTAGGAAACCAAGTCTGTATTTCGTCTGATGATAATTTGTCAACGGGAAAAGAAACTTCTTCTTTGAATGAAATTTTCTCAGGTTTAACAGTAATCTTGTCCTTGAATGGATGGTTATAGTCTCCGCTTGAATAAGGGCTTGCCCATTTATTGTCAGTCGTTAAATACAAGTCAAAATATTGATATTTCTCATGATATAGTTTGCCTTTGTAGTACGAAACAAAAAGTAGAACCGTCTTGTATTTAGAAAATGCTGGTTCACCATAATGGTCAAAAACAAAAAACTCTATGGTGTCTTGACTGTATGAACCGTTGATTAACTGTAAGACTTTATACTTTGCAACATACCTGCTGTCCATACTCAAAGAAACGTGTTCAACGAAACTTGTGTCTTTGCCTTCGATTATTGTGTCCACCGGAGATTCTTTCTTTTCCTCTGGTGAATATTTAACTTCGATTTTTTCGCCAATAAAAACTAATAAACTGTCTTTTCGGGTCTGTCCAAATACCCAAGTCAGTGAAATTATTAATGTCAACATTGTTATTGTTGTCGTCTTCATAAAATCATAGCAAACTAGTAAATACCAACGAATTTCCCGTACAATATATTCCAAAATTTAGTGGCGATATACGGTAATTGCCGTTTGTTATTTTTTTGCAAGGTAAGAATTTAAGTTTTGCAAATTTCCAAATCGAATTGAATTTTTTTATCGTTTTTTCACACCATCAACACAAAACGATTGGGAAAACCGGGAGATGAGCTGTTGGCGTGCGGATTTGCCTTTATTTACTGCCAGACCTGTCAGGTTTTCAAAACCTGACAGGTCTTAAACGGCATTAGAAACTTGACAGGTCTGATAATCAATAAGCTTCCATAAACTGCCCGGCAGATGGCCTCCGGCGCATGACAGATTGTATTTCTCATCAGTCTGATCGCATCCGGCATTTGACAGATCGCATCCGGCACTTGACAGATGGCTTCCGGTACCTGACAGATGGTTTCCGGTACCTGACAGATGGCTTCCGGTACCTGAAAGATGGCTTCCGGAAATGGTAAGGGCGAAATATTTTTCGCCCCGACGCTCCAACACCTCCTCCTCAACGCTCAACGCCCAACGGGTCGCCTGAAAACCCCGGATTATTTTTTATTGATATAATTTACAATTTGGGTGGCCAGCTCAATCTGGGCTTTTTCGTTTAAATGAACACCATCGGTGGTTTTATCTGAAAACCCATTCTTTAAGGTAGAATAAGTATCAATAAAACCAACCTTGTTGCTGGTTGCTACCTTTTTAAATTGTTTGTTGTTCTTTTGAATACGTAAATCGCCGCCGCCATATTTTCCGACATTTACTTTTGATTCATCCATCGGCGAAGGGGTGATGATGCAAATTTTGGGATTTTGCTTTTGATGGTCGTGAATAAACTTTTTTATCTGCTGAATAAGCAGCGACATATTACGAGGAACTTCATTTTGCTGGCTGATAAATACCCGTTTCGTATCGTTTGTCCCCAGGTTAATCAGCATATAATCGAAACCATTCTGCGGCCCGAACTTATTAAATGCCTCTTCCAGGTAACGGTTAATGTTTTTCAGCGTATTTAATTCGACCTTTCCCCCGTTGTCGAATCCGATTGTATTTCCGGAGATTGAACGATTCACGATGGTGGCGTTCGGAAGCATTTGTTTCAGCTGCTGTGGCCAGCTATATTCAAAAGTTCCGTTCGAATCGCCAATGATCAGCAGATTGAGTTTTTGTAAACTCCGTTTTTCGTTCTGTGCGTTGGCGAAAAGGACTAAGACACCACAGAAAAGGATTAATAGGATCGATCGTTTCATTTTATAAACTTTTAAAAGATTAGGATCAAATAGTTCGCACAATCATGCCAGCCGCTTATAAGCACTATTTAAAATTACGTACATGATTCTTTATTAAAATGCGTATTAATGACTCTTGTCGTAAACGCCGATCTTTTTAATAACCTGTTCTTCGGCCTGATCGTACATTTCGCGGATAAAATCATCGTTAAAATTCATGGTTCGTTCCTCGAAGCTCATATCTTCGAGTCTGTCGAAAAGCCTTTCCTTGGCGATCTGCAGATCCTTTCCATATATGTGGAACGAATCGGCCTGCCAGTTTAAGCGGCCCAATTTCACCGTTTTTCCTGTCTTTTCAGCAACGCCGGCGGCAATCACCTCTTTATTGAATTGAGTAAATCCAAACATATTCATAAAATTGGCTCCCCAGGCATCGTTACTGCGGAAACGGATGTTGCAATTGAGCCAGTATACTCCCTCTTCATCTTCCAGAATACGATACCACAACGATTGAAGGCAGGGCGGGTCATAACAATCGTTGTCGATATTTGGCATCCAGGTAATCATCTGCGCCTGACGCGTAAATGGCTGCTTCGATAATTTATCAATGACCGACTGTACCTGATCGACTTTAAAAGGACCAACCTCTTTCGATTCACCATCGACCAATGCTTTCCACACGCCATAATTCTGCATCCGGCCATGATAGGTATATTCCCACCTGGTATCGTCATCAACATTCATATTTTTGGTCCAGTGATCCTTGTAACCTTTTAACTCGAGCACATATTCCTTTAGTTCATCAATTCCTCCTGGAAAAGCCATGTGAATCATCGGATCGGTTTCGGGTTCTTCGATGGTGATGTTCATCGTACAATCCATGCTTTCGGGATCTTCAGGCTTATCGTACTGCGTTTTAAATCGGGTCCCTTTTTCGTAAACGGCGACCAGAGCGGCTTCGTAAGCTTCGGCGAGGGTCTTTTTAGTGATAGCGATGACGGGAATATTTTTCATGCAAGTAAGATTTATTAAAAACAGTTTTTGAATGAATTAATCGAAATGGTGTAAGATGACAAAGCTAAAAAAAACCCGAATATTAATTTAAAAATCTATCCTTTTGCAATTCTTTTCTTTGTAACTTTATGGGGGTGATTATTTGATTTCTGACAACAAGGTTCCAAACTTATTTCCTAATTAGTTAGGCCATGGCACAACGAAAGAAAAAACCGAGCGAACATCAGCTTCAGGCAATCGCGACTGCGCATCATCGGAACGAATTTATGCGTAAGATAAAACATAACCTCAATAGCTGTTGTGGCGAAGATATTTATTCGCTTATTCCAAATTACATTCTCGATGATCTGTATTTGAAACGCAATCATTCGTTAAAGGTTGTCGAAGCAAAAGGTCACTCCATTCCCAAAGAAGTGTTGAACGAAATAAAGGCTTTTGTGTCGAAATGGACGAAGGACGAAACGATCGAATATTCGTTGTTTCCTCTCAAAACAACGCTTGATGAATATTTTACTGTTGGCCAAAGTATCGTGACACTTTCCAGAACGATTGACAAATTTAAATTCCCTGACATTGAAAAAGTAAAATCGGTTTTAATTAAATTTCAAAACGATGAAGAGATATTCCGCAACGCTTTTTTTCAGCTTAATAATAGCTTTATTGCAATGGCAAATTGTGTAATGAACATTCGGAATCGTTTTTACTGGATGAACATGGGAGTGGCTCTCGCCGATAACGGAGGTATGAATTATCTCGTCGAAATATATACAGGTGTACCAACATCCATCAACATTAAAATAGATGAAAAACCAAGGCCTGTCACACGTTTGGGCTGGGCATATCCGGTTACAGGTATAGTATGGGTTACCATAAAACCCTCTTTATTGAAAATTAAAAACAGACTTTTTGATAGTCCAATGGATGTTTATATCCAATCGCACGCTTTTGACCGTCTTGCAGAGCGTATTGATTGTATTTACGAAATTATGGCACAATATAGTCTCTATCTTTCATTAATGGAACCAAAAGTTTGTTACGACAACAATCACGAATTGATGATTGAATATCGAATTTTTGGAACAAAGGCAGGTTATTTCAGAATAGATGTTGTTGGCAAGATCGTTGTTATAAGGACATTTTTATTTCTGACCAATAATGGAACACCCGAAAGTAATTTGCTTGAAAAAAATACAGGACTTAAAATGTTGGATAAGAAATATCTTGCCATCGATAAACTGAGCACCTTTATGTCGTCAGATATTGGTCGAAATGAACAGATAAAAAAAATATTTTCGGATGCGGGATGTGAAAGTTTACTTGAATTGTATGAAAATGTTGGCCCTATTTGTACAAAGCATTCTGATCAATCCTCCTTATCGTTGATGCTGGAATATATTGGACATGACAATACAAAAGATGGAATTAATAAATCAAATTTAAAACTTAGGTTATGAACTTTGACAATTTTAAGTATCGGAAGGAGAAAGTTACGGAACGTTATGTAGAGGAAAAATTGTATTACGAGAATTTGAGAAATACATTTTTTGAAGAACTTAAAAACTCAGACAAACACAACGATTTTTTTAAAGGATTTAATCCCGATTCGGTTAAAGATTTTATGTTTGAATATGCGAAACAAAAAGCCAACATGGCTCAGTTCTATGAAACTCTTATTAATGAAACCTATCAGAAAAAAGAAATAAGATACAGGGATAATACGGAGAAAGTATTTGAGATGATTCTGCAGAAGAAATTATGGAATATGCAATTGAAATGGAGAGCAGGGCAAATAAATATAAAAGAAATTAGGACATCGTGGGATTTTGGATTTTGGGAAAGTCATGTCAGTTCATGTCCATTTCTACCAATGGTAACTGAATCGGAGGTTGAAGTAATGAAACAGTTTTTATTGGATAGTAATTTCGACGATCAATCGGCAGGTATGTTTTTTGACTGGCAGGATTATGATGAGATCATGAGAATAGATGAAGATGGAGATCGATCTTCAATGCCCGATTGGTACGAGTTTTATGATGGCCGTTTGGGTACGGGTATTCTATTATCGCTTCCGGATATCCGCGGAAAGAAAGAAGAATACTACCTTGATTTGGCAAGAAGTTATTATGCAAAAACCCGGAATACGACTCAACCAGCAACACCGCCATTACAACCGGAATATACTCAGTTTTATTCATATTTGCATTCAGGATTTGAGGAGATGTATAAATATGCTTTAAAATATGAAGATGATCCACATTTTGTTGAGCTATTTAGAATAAAGTATGAGATCAATAAACCGAAGGAGTATTACAGCCAATATGATGATGATAATATTGATGATGCAATCCGATTATTAAAAGAATCAGATTCACCGGTCAAAATGCCGGGAGGTTTAGATTGGCGCGAAGCAGTTGTGAAATGTTCGCAACAGTATTTGAATAGAATTGTGGCAAAAGAAATTGATTTTGTCTATGAAGAGTATAAAATGTTTTCCGAAATAGGCCTTTCAAGAAATGATGACGATGATGTAATGACGCACTTTGAGAATTACGAAATAGCAAAAATCGTCAGTCCAGGGATATTAAAAGGAAGGGAATTAGATGGAGATCCACCAGATTATAATTATTAAGGAACACTGAGTTGGCATTCATTTGTAATTCACCATTTTAAAACCTAATTTTGAGGAAACGGCAAATAAAATGCTATTAAATTATGGGTATCTCCAAATCAACGATGAGACTATTCCTGGTTATTATATTCTTCTGCAATATTTTGCCTAAGAATACTTCCGCCCAAATAAAGGAGGAAGTATATTTCGATACTATCTATGAAAATATGGCCATGTTCAATAATGGCAGCTTAGATGATTTTTGTCTTTGGGTCTATAAAAACATAAAGTATCCTGAAACAGCCATTAAAGACTCAATATCAGGAAAAGTATTTGCAAGATTTATGGTTGATTCAACGGGAATAGTTAAAAACGTTGAAATAATCAGGAGTGTCAGATGGGATTTAGATGCTGAGGTTAAAAGAGTTCTTGGATTATCGCCCAAATGGGTCCCGGCATCACAGCGCGGGAAAAATATGGGCATATCTTTTACGATTCCAATCAATTATGATATTAAGGATCCGAATTTTGAGAAGATGATTACAAAGCTTACCAAAAAAACCAATAAATCAGGCAAATGAAAATTTAAGGTTCTCATTTGCCTTTAAAAATAGATGAAAAAAGACTGAATATTCCACAATCAGACACATTTTAACCTGTAATTACCTCCCCCTTTTTCTCCCCTTGTTTTTGGTTTCGCGGGTTTGATTGCTTTTCTGATTAACCGCATAAGGGCTGCTTTTAATTTGCCTCGCCTTTTTTTCGTGAAATGCCCCTTTGAATTCAGGGTTGGCTAATTTTTTCTGACGATCAATTTCACGATCGATGTTTTGCTTTTCAGGTTTGCTTAATGGAACAACATCGATCTCTTCAGGAAATGGCAACTCTTCGATCTTCATCCGGATTAATTTCTCAATATTCTCCAAATGAAAATCTTCTTCGGGACCGATAAAGGAGATCGCGACACCATCGGTGTTGGCGCGGGCTGTCCTGCCAATCCGGTGGACGTAATCTTCGTATCGTGGGGGGAGGTCAAAATTAATTACATGCGATATTTCGGTGACATCGATTCCACGCGCCGAGACATCGGTCGACACCAAAACCCGTACACTTCCCGATTTAAATGCTTCGATTGCATTGATCCGGGAGCTCTGCGCTTTATTTGAATGGAGAATCCTCACTTCACCTTCTGTTCTTCGGTTGAGGACTTTATAAACATCTTCGGCATTCTCTTTTGTCCGGCAGAAAACGATCACTCTTTTGAATTCCTCCTGGTTTAGGAGCAGGTAACTTACAAAATTCAGTTTCGTTCGGAAGTTGGGCACGCGGTAAAAATACTGTTTCACCTTATCAACGGTCGTTGCCGATGGAGCGACCTCAACCCGCTCGGGGAAAGCGAGAAATTCGTTGCTCATCAACTCGATATTTTCGGAAAAGGTGGCAGAGAAAAGGAGATTTTGTCGCCGGGGTGGAATTACTTCGAAAAGTTTGTTCAATTGTGGCATAAATCCCATATCAAGCATCCGGTCAGCTTCATCAACGACCAGCGTTTTGATATTTTTCATGCCAAAAGCACCGGCGCGGTACAGATCCCACAATCGCCCCGGCGTTGCAACAAGAATATCGATCCCGGGTTCAAGCAAGGCGGCATGTTTGGTCCATCCAATTCCGCCATAAACGGCAGCGTGACGGATATCGGTAAACTGCGATAATTCTGCAATATCTTCACCAACCTGAATGGCCAGTTCGCGCGTAGGAACCAAAATAATTGCCCGCGGATCTTTTCCTTCTGCTTTTACGAGTTTCATTAACAATGGAATGACATAGGCAGCCGTTTTACCGGTTCCGGTCTGGGCAATTCCAAGAACATCCTTTCCCGATTTAATGACGGGAATCGCCTGTTCCTGAATTGGGGTTGGTGTCGTAAATCCAATCTCTTCCAATGCTCTTAATATCGATTTACCTATCCCAAATCCTTCAAATGTCGTCATTCTCAATTCTTTTATACGCCGCAAAGGTAGCTTTTCTTTGGCAGAATCAAGCTTTCTTAACTAATAAGCTTATTTTATGCAAATTAGCAATGACTTGTAAAAAGGCAGGAGCCAGAAGTCCGAAGACCGGAGAAGGACGTATGAAGATTTTGGAATGGGTCAGATTACCTTGAATACTTTGCCGGGAAGCCCTTTGACGATTCCGGCAAATTCGAGGTTGAGCAATGTTGGTGATACCTTGTTCATTGGAAGGGTCGTTTTAATACAAATCAGATCAATGGCAGTTTCCCCTTCACTTCGAAGCAGATCAACAATTAGTTTTTCATCGGAGGTAAAATCGTAAAAAAGACAAGGTTGAACAGCATCAGGCTGACTTTGCGCCGGACTCCAATTCATCACATATTCGAGATCAGCTACTGTCTCAATCAGGTTTGCCCTGTTCGATTTGATTAAGAAATGGCACCCTTCGGAATAGGGTTCTCCAACCTTTCCGGGGAAGGCAAATACATCGCGGTTGTACGAATTGGCGATGTCGGCTGTAACCAAAGCGCCGCCCTTTTTGGCAGATTCCACAACAATTGTCGCGTCAGACAGGCCGGCAATGATCCGGTTTCGGCGGAGAAAATTGGTTCGGTCGATGGGTGAATGACTGGTGAAATCGGAGACGAGTCCGCCCTTATTTTCAATCATCTCCTTCGCGAAAGCGGTGTGCAGCGAAGGATAGACCGTTTCAAGACCGTGTCCCATCACCGCAACGGTTGGCAACCCGGTTCGTAAGGCCGATTTGTGAGATTGAATATCAATGCCGTATGCCAATCCGCTCACAATGATAATCGGATATCCCCTTTCTGCAATCGCTGCAATAAACTGATCGGTCAATTGCCTTCCATATTCGGTGGCATGCCGGGTTCCGACGATACTGATGACTTTGGGGCAATTTAGAAATGGATTTCCCTTGACATATAAAATGATTGGTGCATCAGAACAGCCGAGCAGCCGTTGCGGATAATCGGCATCCAGGTAAAACAGGGCATTGACGTTGTTTCTTTGTAAAAAATCCACTTCGCGGTTCGCTCTTTTCATCACTTCCGAATTGACAATGTTTTTTGCCAAAACACTTCCCACACCGGGGATCTTACGCAAAGCTTTCTCTTTTTCACGAAATACCTGTTCTGCAGATCCGGTATAGGCAATCAGCGATTTTGCAGTGACACTTCCTATACCGGGAATCATCGACAGGCCAATTTTGTAAAGAAGATTGTCGGTCATTGAATATGATTTACGATCAAAAATTTCGTAGGTTACTTCCCCTATAGCCGTAATTCCTCAGGCCGTTATATAGTCGTCGATAGTTCTTGGGGATAACCGAACCATTTTGGGGCTCTTGTAAATTTTCTTTTGAAGTTGAGTAAATGGCACCGTTCAGGGTTTGGAATCCTGAGTCATCGGGTAGTCTTCGGAAATGATGAGGTTTTGATTCTCTGACAAAAATTCTATTATTCTGGAAAAACGTGTTATTGAGCTCTTTAATTGCATCTTGAGCTTCACGGTTATTTGGCATTCCAATGAAACCATAACCTTTTGATTGGCCTGTTTTATGATCAAAGATGACCTCTGCATTCGTGATATCACCGTAATGCTCAAAGAGCTTTTGCAGATCTCTGGTTGTTGTCGCGGGATTGAGTCTTGCCACAAATAGATTCATATACAGTAATCTTTAGGTTTGAATATGTAGATAAGGCACCGAATTCAGACAATTAATAATGCTGAAAAATAATTTTAAACAAGTTTAACCTATATTTTATCCGTTTCTGGTAAAGTTAATCAAACAAAATGAAAAATGAAAGTTGGGATCTATTAAATTTTTGTTGATTCTGCATTTTTTTAAAAAAAACTGCAGAACCATATAAAATTGTTTTCTTAAAGTCTGGAAATGGCAATTTGAAATCAATATTTGACTCCTCAATAGGTCTCCCGCTAAGCAGTTTTCATTACCTTTGCTCGGATGATTGATCAGGGAACTATACAACAAATACTCGATGCTGCTGAGATTGCGGATGTGGTGGGTGATTTCGTTACTTTAAAGCGACGGGGGACCAGTATGATCGGGCTATGTCCTTTTCATAATGAGAAAACTCCTTCGTTTAATGTGTCGCAGGCCAAAGGAATTTATAAATGTTTCGGATGCGGCAAAGGGGGCTCTTCGGTGAATTTTATCATGGAACACGAGCACTTATCGTATGTCGATGCTTTGAAATGGCTTGCGAATAAGTATAATATCCCGATCAGGGAGAAGGAGGAGAGTCCCGAAGATGTGATTGAGCGAAATGACCGCGAAAGTCAGCTAATCGTCTCGGAATTTGCTCAAAAATTCTTCAGTAATCAGCTTTGGGAAACCAATTCGGGCCGGTTAATCGGGCTGTCCTATCTGCGGCAGCGTGGAATGCGCGATGATATTATCCGAAAATTCGGGATAGGGTACTGCCCCGAAGGGAAAGATACGATGACCAGTGAAGCGCTTAAGGA
>Ga0302296_1002812_pt1 | contig 11473 bp, 9 predicted proteins | sample III_Fen_N3_1_FD_194546 | JGI IMG/M metagenome (GOLD analysis project Ga0302296, IMG submission 194546) | Peat permafrost microbial communities from Stordalen Mire near Abisko, Sweden - III_Fen_N3_1 | ecosystem: Environmental > Terrestrial > Soil > Wetlands > Permafrost | place: Sweden: Abisko... | reverse complement strand
CAGACACCACCCCTAAGGTAACCGGCATTGGTGGGATTTTTTTTTATTCGGAGAAACTGGAGGAAACGAATGAATGGTACACCAAAAATTTAGGGATTGAGATAAATGAATGGGGTTCTTCAAGTTTTGAATCCAGAAACATAAACAGACCTGACGAGATAAATTCCTTGCAATGGAAACCATTCAAAAAAGGGGATGACTATTTTGCCCCTTCAATAAAGGATTTTATGATTAACTACACCGTGCAGAATATTGAAGGACTTGTAAGCAAACTCAAAGAAAACGGAGTAACGATTCTTGACACTATTGAAACCTACGACTTCGGTAAATTTATACATATTATGGACGTAGAAGGTAACAAAATAGAATTATGGGAACCAACTGCCGATGACCAAAACACCGGTAAATAAACCAACTGAAATAATGGAATAGAATGACACGATTGGACGGAAAAGAAAGCTGGCCACGTAACAGTTTTTATTGTAACGAAAGATCTGACCGACACAATACATTCAAGGCAATTCAATGACAATGGGAACAACCGACAAGCCGATGGAGAATAGCAATAACCTGAGTATACAGAGGTTCTATCATGGCACGAAGGCCAATCTCAAGCCGGGAAACCTGATAGAACCCGGGTTTAATTCAAACTACGGGAAGCAAAAAAAGGCGTCCTATGTCTATCTGACTGCAACGTTGGAAGCTGCTACCTGGGGGGCCGAACTTGCCCTGGGCGAAGGACCCGGCAGAATTTATACAGTAGAGCCGACAGGACCGATTGAAGACGATCCCAATCTGACGGATAAAAAGTTCCCCGGTAATCCAACAAAGTCTTACCGCACTCAGAGTGCTCTCCGGGTTACCGGTGAGGTTACCGTTTGGCAGGGACACTCTTTTGAACAACTCAAGACAATGAAGGATAACCTTGAACGACTTAAACAACTTGGTATAGAGGCAATCGAGGACTGATTAAAATGGAATAATTAATTTAACACTTAAAAAACTAAAACCATAAAGCCAGAGTTGAAATGTTAAGTGTTAATATGTAAAGAAAATAACAAAATAAATATTCAAAATGATAGAAGCATTTATAGATAATAATTTACAAAACCATTTATTAAAAGAAATAACAGATTATCATTTAAAAGCAAATTTAATAAAATATTTAACGTTTCTCACGCAACGTTTCAAGCCATCCAGGCATCTTAATATTATATAAATCCTGTTTTCAATCATAAAGTTGGCAATGAAACAATCATTCTATCTGTTCCTGGTTCTTATTCTGCTTGGATGTGAGAACAACATCGAAGACATTTACAGATACTCAAAAAACATTTCACAATCGAAAGACTATCCGGTGTACCTGGATATGAGCGAAATAGGGAATATACAGGTAAAAGACAATTTGCCACTGTCTGCACCCTTTAAGATACTGAGCAACGATAAGTATTATTTCGTGGGCGAAATGCTCAAAGGTATTCACGTGTACGAAAAGAAAGGCGGAAGTGTAAGCTATCTGTGTTTTATTGAGTGCCGGTATATCAAAGGTTTTGAACTTACAGATAACAAACTATTTTGTAATAACTTAGTGGACCTGGTTGTTATCGACGTCACCAACCCGCAGCAGATAACCGTTTTATACCGGCAGAAAAATCAGTTTAACAAGTTCACAAGCTATGTGAATTACTGGAATATACCCTATGTGGAAGGAAAGGGAATTGTTGCAGGGACGGAAGTGCACGTACTTACCGGTACAATAACCGACAAACAGCCCAATCTTGATTTCACAGAGTACGATAAGCTTTATGGCAATCTGACGACAAAAGTGATACCCGATTCATGGTTCAGCATTCATCCTGAAAATGATAAACCTTATATCGGAATGATCAAAATGGGTACCGATGAAATTTATACCTACGGTTCGTACAACAGTTGGGCTATCTCTACTTTCCGTTCGGGGACTTTCAGTGTAAGAGAGGTTGATTTGTGGGCAACACACAGAACATATGTTCCTCCCTATTACTACAGCAATGCCCATCCGGTAAAAATGTTTTATCAGGACAGCCTGATTTATATTCTGGGTACCGGATACGGTAACACGGGTTATTCGGATTGTATAACGTATAATGAAAAATATCCGTTGACCTATCAACTGTATTTTCCTGATTTCAGGCCTTTGGATATTACCTACATGCCGGCAATGAAGGCCTTTATCGTGCTGTCGGGTCAATCTGTCTGGATGGCATTGAAGGATAGTGGTTCAGTGTATATGAAAAAATACATGGATTATAAAACACCCACTGATGCAACATCCATATTCAGGATAGGAAACAAAGTGATTACCCTCGGAAATGAACTCAATGTGTATGCTCCTACAGAGACCACCCTTACCCTTGTAAAAGACTATCCTGCCATATCCGGAAAAAGTTACTTACTGACAGGGGATGTCCTTGCAGTAGCAAATGTGCAGGGATTATTCCTATATGATATCAGCAATTTAGAAAATATTAAACTCATCCCATAAAATGATCCAAATGAAGAAGATTTGTTTTATCCAGTTATTGCTCATCCTGACAGTCAGCATTTTTGCACAATCAGTAAAAGAAGTTGATCTTAACATAGAAAAGAATAGAATCCACTCCCGTTTTGATAACAGGAAAGAAAAAGGATTTTACAGCATCATGCAGTTCAGTCTGATGATGGGAAACAGCCGGTCAACTGAAAGGACAGCTTATTCCCAGGAATACTACACTACTTCTCAGATAGCCGCCCCTATATATTATTATCCCTATGCCAATACCAGTAAGGCTGTTGTACCTTCGTTCACCATCACAAACGGGTATCGGTTCGACAAACATTGGGCAGCAGGTGCAGGTGTGGGATATGAAGTTTTTGATTACAACCTTTTCCCGCTCTTTGCAGAAATCCGATACACTGTATGGGACAATAAAATATCTCCGTTTATGGTTGTGAAGGGAGGATATTCATTTGGTAATTTCAAATCGAAGCATTATGACGACCTCTACCTGAACTGGTCACCGTACTACTTGAATAATGCGGAACTCAGGCATTATGGGGGACTTATGTTTCAACCTGAAATAGGAGTTAAAGTGCCGTTAAGTGAAAACAGTGATTTACTGATTACAGCAGCATATCGCTTTCAGGAAACAAAAACAATTGCCAGAAAGGATTACGACGCCGGCCAGTTTGATGAATGGGAATATAACGAGGATATCAACCGGCTATCGTTTGGTATAGGAATTATGTTCAGGTAAAGGAGGAATGGAATTCTCAGTAAAAAACAGCTACTCGTAAAACAAAATAAGTATATGCTTTGTTATAGGCCATTTACCGTTGGACTTTGTTGATCTTTGCGACAATGTTCAACGGTAACTTTACAAGAGGGTGGATTACATGAACAAATGTCGAAGGCAAGAAATGATGTAAGGAAAAAACAAAATTAATTTTCATAGTTAAAAGAGCGATATAACTTTTTAATTATCAGAATAAAAACCAAACATATAGTATGGACAGCCATTTAGATTATATTGAAAATGCCCACAAATTTGACTACCAACATCTTTCTGATGAAGAAGTAACGGATTGGGGGAAAGCATTATTTCTGGCAGATACGTCATTGGACGATAAGAAAAAAGCGTTGGGAATACTGGCACATGTCGGGAATCTAAACGCTTATAATTACTTGAAGAAATATGCAGAGAAGCCTGATAAAGAGTTGGAAACATGGGCTACATTAGCTCTTGGAGAGTGTACCTTGTTTTTACATGCTGATTTAAGTGATGGTGATGATCAGGATTTTGTTTTTACGGGAGTAGGTCCACATAATAATCTGCTAAGGGTTTATTTAATGGTAATCCCTTTAGAAGGAAAAACTTTTGAAGTATGGCAACACAAAATAATTGAAAATGAAGTGAATTATGTAGCACGGGATTTGAAATGCGAGATAGAATGGTTTGATTTTAAAACAAACTATTCGGGTTTCAGTTTATTAATGCCAACCAATATTTCCATTGCTACTATTATTGAAAAATGTATAGAAAACTGTAATCAGTTTGGAGGTTTTCTGTTTGAAGATTATTATTGTGAAACAGGTGTCCCTGATGAAAAAGAAATTGATGAAATAATTCAGATTGTAAGATATGGTGAAAGTGCAACTGACTAATTCAGGTGATTTGTACATAATCTAATTTTTTATTCTAAATTTGAAGTTGAAAAAAATATAAAAGATAAATTGCAAAATACAAATATGAATAATTACGACACACATAATCAGCGTATTGCAGAAATGACAGTTGCCTGTATCTATCCCATGTATCTTACAAAAGTGGAGAAGAAAGGCAGAACAAAAGAAGAATTGGATCAGGTCATAGAGTGGTTAACAGGCTTCGATAATAAGAAGCTGCAGGAACTTATAAACGAAAATGTAACTTTTGAAACATTCTTCCAACAGGCTTCGCTAACCCCGAATGCTTACCTTATCACCGGAGTAATCTGCGGGGTTCGTTTGGAGGAAATTGAGAACCGGTTGACACAGCAGGTCCGGTATCTGGATAAGTTGGTGGATGAGTTGGCAAAAGGCAGAAAGATGGAGAAGATTTTGAGGGGGTGTAGTGTGTAGGGATTATAATCTGGTAATTGAATGAATGTCACTCTCAGGATTCCCTGATGTATAAACATCTCCTGTCCTTCAGGATTCATTCTTGATTAATTCGACGATTAATATTGCCTGAGGCTGAAATGTATCATGGACTGGTAACCCAAAGTATCTTTAATAAGATATTTTGGAGAGCAAAATAAATAATTATTGCAATTTTGAGGGTGTATTCCATTAGATAGCAGAAAGTCTCTCAAAACGCATCCTATGCAGCGATATAGGCATTGTCCATAGCTTTTATCAAAAAGCATAGTTTCAGGAATAGAACAGATATTTTTATTGATTTTATAAGCAGGCAGGCAAATCTTAAAGCGAATTACGGGCAGCTCCACTAAGTAAATTCCCTTACACTAGTTTACATACTACATGTAAAAAAATTGATAATCAATAGATTAATCCTACAATTCACCATCATTAGACTTGTGAACGGGTGTGAATTCTGAATTAATATACACGGAGTATAACATGCTAAAAAACAGGAGTAACAAAATGCCTGTCTGGTAAATCACCATCCAACAAGTTAGTCACTAAACATTATTCAAACAAGCTCAAATCAATTGCTTCACCCATCATTTTGTATCCAGCCTCATTTGGATGCAGATAATCACCGGAATGCGATGCTGGTAAAATACTCAGCGGATCATTCGGATCACGCATTACCTTGTCGAAATCAATAACAGCATCGAAGTATCCACCTGTACGAATCCATTCATTGACTGTATTTCGTGCAGCTTCACGATAGTCCGTATAGTAGAATGATTTCTTAAAAGGCAAAATGGTTGCACCATATACCTTGATCCCTTTAGCATGGGCATCCTGAATCATTTGCCTGTAAGCTGCAATCAAATCATTTGCAACCTGAACGGCAACAACACTATCCTGAGCTTGACCAATATCGTTGATTCCTTCCAGTATGATGCACCAACGTACTCCTTGCTGGTCAAGAATATCCCTTTTAAAACGGCTAAAGCCGGAGGGACCCAAACAGTTACGAAGCACACAATTACCACCGATACCCAGGTTAAGAACACCTACATGACTGGTCTTGGCATTTTTCATCAGGCACTCTGACAATATATCCGGCCATCTGTTTTGCTTGTTGGTACCTGAACCGCGTCCATCAGTAATGGAGTTTCCAAGAATAGCTACTGCGGCAGAAGACGTATCGGCTCTTACATCAATTCCATTGATGATATACCAATGATCAGTTTGCACAGAACCCGTAAAGTCACTATTTGAAGCCTTGTTACCTGTTAACAGATAGGATGTAGTGCGTGATCCGGGATGACCAGTAACATCCAGGGATGTTTGACCAAAAGAGATGGTAATGGCGACATCCATCCTTGGTTTTAAGGCAAACGCAACCGGATCAGAAGAAATCGCAGTACCTGGAATCATGCTTACCTCAGATTTACCATTAAATTTCAATTTTTTACTTGAAGTAGCTTCAATCGTACAGCCTCCAGTTGAAATGGCAACCTGTACAGCCGTCATTGTGACAGTGCCTGTACTGAATTCATTTGAGAATCTGATCCGCAAGCTATCACCACCAATTGAAACACGTACTACCTGTCGCAATGTATTGTTATTTAAACCCGGAGAAGGAGGCATGTTGCCGGGTTCCACCAGCTGCGGTGCAGTACTCCATGTACCTACCCACTTATTGGAAGCATTTGATTTTGCATACCCTACAGCACTGAATGTACAAAGCAGTACAAACAAAATAGCCATTATTGAAAGTGTATGTTTATAAGAGTAGATTCTTTTTAAAAAGGCAATACGCACACTACTTGTTTTATACGTCATATTCAAATAAGTTAGTAATTTGTAAATAGATTATTCAACTCCATATGGAAACAAAATTTACATGAGTCTTTAATATACTGAAAACCTTTTTATTCTTTAAATTAAAGGAGTTAAGTTGTTTTACACATTGCTATTTCCAATTACTATAGCTTTCGGGTGCCCCTAAATAACTTGGCTTTAAACCGCCCATATTTACCAGTATCTTTTCCACAACCACACCCGGATCAATCATCCAAACCTTTAGGGTATGATAACCTGGTTTAGCAATATTAAGAGTGGTTTGACAATGCCTTGCCTGATTCAATACCATTTGGACCCAATTGGCATTAGAATAATCAATTATATATTTATCAGGAACATTGGTGATGTATTGCGGTGCTTCTTCATCAATAGAAACTGCCAGTTTGATATCCCTTCCGGGCATATAATTAAGAAGTGGCGACGTAATCAGAATTATTTGGGCACTATCTTTCGAGAAGAGGTATATTGGATATTCCAGACAGGGAGCATTTTCTCCCGGTTTGGCAGAAAGAGCATTTGCCGGAGCTGTAGCCCGCATACCTGATAATGTAAGACCATAGTCATCCACTTTTATCCATTTTCTATCACCCTGAACTGTGTTCAACGAAAAATGTTCAGCTTCGATAGAGATCAGTCCACCACTTTCAGCAAATCCCTTCAAGGTTTCGCGGTTAACACCGTTAGGTTTAAATGCACTGACAGCAATTGAAACTTCCCTTCCTGCACCAGCAACTTTAATTACACCTCCGTTCTTACCTGCAGGTAACCGGGATTCATCAATATTCACCAGAATGCGTTTATCTTTATTGACTATAGACCCTTTGCTTTCTGAAAATGTAAGCCAGGAAACGTTGGATGTTAGAGTATAATCAAAAGATACTTTCCCTTTATTGAAGATCTCAATATAATGTTGCCGTCCATTGAAAATATCAAATTCGGGTAACATTGCGCTTTCAGCAGATCCGGGCCAGCTTAATACTGTACCTTCTATACTTACTCCCAGAATAGCTGAGTCCGGTACTTGTATTGTTGTTAGCTTAATGGCATCCAGGTTGTTTGTTTTTGGAGGCATCCAACTGATATAACCAATATGAGTTTCATCCATAAAGTGGCTCCATTTACCGTTGGCAAACTCCCGATTGTAATATGTCATTAAATCAGTGTCTTCCTGAAAAAAGGCTCTGGTCCGGATATCCATATCATTGGTACTTGCACGTTTCTGGTTTGCATACAAGTTGTTTTTAGCAGCTGCCAGATACAATTCGTTTACATTTGCACTTGCTTTTGTCGGGAACAAAACTAATTGATAAAAGGCATCACGTTTTTCCTTTGGCAATTTGGTATAAATAGCTTCAGCCTGAGCTGTAATTTTATTAAACTCAGCGACTACGTTTTCCGCTTCGCTATAGTTTATCAAACTGTATGTACCGGGTGTTAAGGATTCAGGTTTTCGTCGGCCATTAAATTTCGTATACTTTGAAATAATATCTGCTATCTCGCAGGCATATGTTGATCCGAATTCCCGTGCAACCCATAAGAGGGTATATTCATTGATGTTGGAGTTCGTCCATTGGTCGGTATTCCATGCAAGGCTCATAAAATACTCCATGGGCAATTCATACCCTTTAAAGTGTCCAACGTTTACAATCCATATATTATCGGCTCCATACTGCTTGGCAAGTGACATTTGGTCCCAGATCTTAGCAATCGGATTCGTATTAATCCATTCGTAACTACGTGGACCTCCATGATAATCAAAATGATAATAGACACCGGATCCACCGCTCCGTTTACGTTCATCAGAAGTAGGCAACCTGCGAAGATTTCCCCAATTATCGTCTGACCAAAGAAGGGTAATATTATCAGGCACCCGCATGCCTCCGTTGTAATAGTCCATTATCTCCTTATACAAGCACCACGACTGAGGAACTTTATTCAAATCAGGGTTTATTTCTTCGCGAATAATCTTTTGCTGTTGGTTTACAATGTTCTCAACCATGGCTATGTTCGATTTCATGTCTCCAGCCATCTCTGAATCATTGGCTCCACGAAGTCCCATAGTGATAACACTTTCGTAGCTTTTATTGCGTTTCACTCCTTCCCTCCAGAAATCGTTCATGATATCCGGATGTTTATTATAATTCCAATGTCCAAGTGTACTGTAATAGCGTCTGTCCCATTCCTGTTGTGACCGGATCATTGGTTCCTGATGCGAAGTTCCCATTACAATACCATATTCATCCGCAAGACGTGGATTTTCATCATCATCTTCATTAAAGGCATTACTCCACATAGCTGGCCATAAATAATTGGCTTTTATCCTGAGCATCAATTCGAAAATACGTGAATAGAACTCATGGCCATAATTTACTACTTCATTGCCAACAGGAGGATTCAGCGAGGATTTAGCAAACCCGTATTTTTCCTTCACCCAATTGGTTAATGCCGGAGCTTCGTCATTGATAAAAATACCACGGTATTTGACACTCGGGTGTTGAGTGTATGTCCCCGGTTTAACGAAAAGTGCATTTTTATGTTCGATGGAAACATCAGCCCAGAAATACCAGGGTGATACACCTATCTGTTCCGATACATCGTAAATGCCGAAAATAGTACCGCGCTTATCACTTCCAACAATAACCAATGCTTTATCAACTCCGGGAAATGGCCTATCAACGGTTTGTATCGTAAATGCTTCCCATTTATTGGAAATAGCTTTTATATCGAGTTTCCCGTCTTTTACCAGCTTATCAATGATCGTATTTTTACCAATAGTCCCTACAATTACAACTTCTTTTTGGTGCGGTAACTTATCAAAAGCTATGACTGGTTCATAACTAGTGACTTTGCCTATATCGGATTTCAAATCTTCTAAGGCACGGATGACTCCCGGATAATCGTTTGAACTTATACACAATGTAGTTGATTTCCCGGAGGCCGAAAGTTTGAATAGATTATCACCGCCCGTTACGGATATGTAGGTAGGACCACCAATGGCATTTAAAGTTGACGGGAGTAATAAAACTAAACCAAGATAAGCCAGGAAATACAACTGTTGTTTCAACAGGTTGACTATTTTCAATTTTAAATTCATAATTAATTTATAAATAGTATAGTACCAAAGTAACTATCAGTTACAAAAAAGGAGATACTTGTAAAAATCTCTCCTTTTCCGTTACCGTTTAGTCACAAGTTAATAACCAATATATTTTTACAATGACAAACAAAAGAAAGTCATTGGAAACAGTAAAAATCACATATCAAAAAAATTGGTTTCACTAATTACACACCACTGAATGAACTAAATCCACCATCAATCGGCAATACTACACCGGTAATAAAACTGGCTGCTTCTGAACACAAAAATTGTACAGTTCCGTTCAATTCATTGATATCACCAAAGCGTTTCATAGGTGTATTAGCGATCACTTTCAGGCTACGATCGGTCAACGAGCCATCCGGGTTAATAAGAACAGCCCGATTTTGATCTCCAATAAAGAAACCTGGAGCAATAGCATTAACACGAATGCCATCACCATATTTCATTGCCATTTCCATTGCTAACCACTGTGTAAAATTGCTTACTGCAGCTTTGGCTGCGGAATAGCCTGGCACACGAGTCATGGATTGAAGGGCAGCCATGGAAGAAATATTAATAATACTTCCAGATTTTTGTTCAGCCATTACTTTTCCAAAGACATAACTAGGATAAACAGTTCCATTCATGTTCAGATTAGTTACTTTCTCCCAATCTACTATTTTCATATCAAAAAAACTTTGATCCTCAGCTAGTGTTGCTCCCGGAACGTTACCTCCTGCAATATTCAACAATATATCAATGCGTCCCCATTTTTCAACAATCTCTTTTGAAACATTCTCCAGGCTGGCAATATCCAGAACATTCCCCACTATTCCAATAGCTTCACCACCTTCGGCAGTTAGTTCAAGTACCCGGGAATCCAGATTTTCTTGTCTGATATCAATAGCGACTACCTTAGCACCCGCTTTTACAAAACTTTTGGCGATACTACCACCTAATACACCACCTGCACCGGTAATTACTGCCACTTTTCCTTCAATACTAAAGATCTCGTTCATACTATATTTAATTTAAATTCTAAATTCCATTTATAAAATATTCATTTCAAAAAAAAGTTATTTCATCATTTCATTTTTTACTGTTGAAATAACTCCTGATACTTGTGCAAATGCATACATTCGACCTAAAAATGAGTAGCCAGGATTATACGATTTAGTAACATCATCAAGCATCAACTTACCATGATCAACGCGCATTGGGACATTAGGATTCTCTCTTTCAAAAAGACGAACCAGGTCAATAAGATGTCCACGTCCTTCCAAATGAGATGCCTCAATAAAATTGCCATTTTCAGCAACATCAGTACTTCGTAAATGTACAAAATGAGTTCTCTTTGCAAACTTCTGTGCCATAGTAAGTATATCGTTATGCAAACCGGAGCTTATTGACCCGGCACAAAATGTCAGGCCGTTATTTGGACTTTTTTCTGCATTCAAAATCCACTCTATATCTTCCGAATTCCCAACTATTCGTGGTAACCCCAAGACCGGGTATGGAGGATCATCCGGATGAATACAAAGAAGCATGCCATACTCTTCTGCAACTGGAATAACACGTTGTAAAAAATATTTCAGGTTCTCACGCAATTGATTCTTGTTGATTCCTTTATAAAGTGCCAGTAACTGATTAAACAATTCCACCGGTTTTTTAACATTGCCTTTAAAATTTTCGTTTACAAAGCCCTGAGTTTTTACAATTATAGTATTAACCAATTCAGCTTTCTCATCCTCAGAAATCGTTTTATTCAGTTCATTTACTTGGTCCATTTCAACGTCAGAGTAATCTTTTTCAGCCCCTGCCCTATTTAAAATATAGCAATCGAAATATGCAAAGCGGATCTTATCGAAATAAAGCGTAGAAGTTCCATCAGT
>Ga0302296_1002811_pt1 | contig 11478 bp, 8 predicted proteins | sample III_Fen_N3_1_FD_194546 | JGI IMG/M metagenome (GOLD analysis project Ga0302296, IMG submission 194546) | Peat permafrost microbial communities from Stordalen Mire near Abisko, Sweden - III_Fen_N3_1 | ecosystem: Environmental > Terrestrial > Soil > Wetlands > Permafrost | place: Sweden: Abisko... | reverse complement strand
GTTCCTACTCCTCCCATACCCAGGTTTCTGAACGATCCTGCTGGTTGCAATGCACCAATATTAAACCTTGAATAGGGGGAATCAATTTGTTTCTGACCGGAAGCCGTATAGGCAAAAGTGAACAGAGATATAAAAATGAAAATTATGTGCTTATTTCGCATTGTATTCCAGAATATAATTTAAACCATCAATCACAATATCAGGCATATATGTAATGTGATGATTGATTTTGTCTTTAAGAAATTCACTATCCCCGCCTGTAAGTATTATTTTAAAACCAACATGTTTATTCTCAAACGTGCGAATATACTCATTTATTTCATATGTGATCCCTGTAATCACTCCGGCCATTATTGCGTCATTTGTATTTCGACCAGGATCTGTGAAACTTCCGGAAGGAGAAACCAGAGGTAATCTGCCAGTAAATTTATTTAGCGCTTTGAACCGCATTCTAAGACCTGGTGAGATGTTGCCACCTTTATATATGCCCGATGACAAAAAATCAAAGGTAAGAGCAGTGCCGGTATCAATTATAAGGACCTCTTTGCCAGCGAACATTTTATATGCTCCGGCCACAGCAGCTATCCGGTCTGTTCCCAGTGTCTCAGGTGTATCATATTCAATTATAAACGGAAGCTTCGACTTATCAGACAGCAGATGTACAAATGAAATGTTTACAGAAAGCAAATCGATAATATAATCGGGAGTGACTCTGACAGAAGAAATTATTGCCTTGTCGATTTTAAATGGAGTTAACTTTTTTTCAAACATTTCATTACTGAGCTCTTTCGAGCGGAATTGGGATATCATTTCCTGTTTATCGAAAACAGCAACTTTTGTGGAACTGTTACCTATGTCAACAATCAGATTCATAGTGCAAAAGTAGGTTTTTTTTGACCCCTGCCCCCCTAAAGGGGGGTTAATTATCGGTTTTTAATTAAATTTTCTAATATTCAGTGAACAAGCCCCCCTTTAGGGGGGTTGGGGGGTTCATATGATTCCAATATCTCACTCAGCACCCTTATTCCACCTTTAACAGAGCTTATATTATTGATGGTAAGACTTAGCTTCGCGGCTTTTTGTTTCATATTCATCTGTTTTTGTTTCCTATTTACATAATTCATAATTGAAACAAAAAGCGAGCTATGATAAAAATGAGAATTCGGATCAGAAACAAAATAAGCTATAAGCAGATTGTTTTTTAAAAGTATTTTCTCAATGCCGATTCTGACAGCGATCCATTTAATTCTTACAATATCAAGAAGGGCCTGGGCTGGCGGTGGTATAATGCCAAATCTGTCAATAAGCTTTTTCTCAAAAGTACATAAAGCATCCTCTGAATCAATCTCATTCAATTCTTTATATAATCTTATTCTCTCAGAAATATTTGATATATATTCATCGGGAAACATAATTTCTAAATCTGTATCAATTTGAAAATCAGATACAAATTGTTTTATCACACCTGGCTTTTTCAGGATAGTTACTTTCTCCTCAGATGTTGAGGGCTCTTGGAACTCAGCCTCCCTTAATTCGGCCATTGCCTCATTTAATATCCGCTGATAGGTTTCAAATCCTACATCAGCGATAAATCCGCTCTGTTCCCCTCCAAGCAGGTTTCCCGATCCTCTGATATCAAGATCCTGCATTGCTATATTAAATCCGCTTCCCAATTCCGAAAACTCCTCAATAGCTTTTAGCCTTCTTCTGGCTTCATGAGTAAGAGTGCTGAGAGGAGGAGCCAGAAGGTAACAAAAAGCCTTCTTATTCGAACGTCCTACTCTGCCCCTGAGCTGATGCAGTTCCGATAATCCGAAATGGTGAGCATCATTAATAAAGATTGTATTGGCATTTGGAATATCAAGCCCTGATTCTATAATTGTTGTTGCCAGCAAAACGTCGTAGTCTCCCTGGATAAAATCGTACATTACATTTTCTACATGAGTTCCATCCATCTGACCGTGTACGATAGCAGTTTTTACATTTGGACAAATCCGGCTTATCTGCGCCTGAATAAGTTTTATGTTTTCTACCCTGTTATGTATAAAAAATACCTGACCGTTCCTTGAAACTTCATATTCGATGCCTTCTTTGATTATTTCCTCATTAAATCCGTGTAATTCAGTAACGATAGGCATCCTGTTGGGAGGAGGAGTGTTTATTATGGAAAGATCACGGGCTCCCATAAGTGAGAACTGCAAAGTTCGCGGAATAGGAGTAGCTGTAAGAGTCAGGGTATCTACATTGGCCTTGATCTTCTTCAGCTTTTCCTTTACTGAAACCCCGAATCTCTGTTCTTCATCGATAACCAGTAGTCCCAGATCCTTAAATTTAACATCCTGACCAACAAGTTTATGGGTCCCAATTATTATATCGATGTTCCCCTCCGCTAACCGGGCCAGTATTTTCTTCTGATCAGATGCTTTTTTATGCCGGCTTATATACTCGACATTACAGGGATATCCTTTAAGTCGGGCAGAGAATGTCTTATAATGTTGCAGTGCAAGAATAGTAGTTGGCACCAGTATAGCAGTTTGTTTGCTGTCGGCTGCTGATTTGAAAGCGGCTCTTATCGCTATTTCGGTTTTACCGAATCCAACATCGCCACATATAAGCCTGTCCATCGGATGAGCTGCTTCCATATCTTCTTTTACAGCAATTGAAGCTGTCAGCTGATCCGGAGTATCTTCATAAATAAATGAGGCCTCGAGTTCACGCTGAAGGTAAGAGTCCGGGGAGAAGGAATATCCTGGTGAAGCCATTCTTCTGGCATAAAGGTGAATCAGATCCTTGGCAATATCCTTAACTCTCGATTTGGTGGTTTGTTTCAGTTTCTGCCATGCACCCGATCCCAGCTTATAAATTTTTGGCTCAGAATTATCTTTTCCTTTATATTTTGATATCCGGTAAAGTGAATGAATCCCTACATAAAGAATATCATTATCCTTGTATACCAGCTTGATAGCTTCCTGGATCTTACCGTTTACCTCTATTTTTTCCAGTCCGCCGAATTTCCCGATTCCATGATCAATATGAACGACATAATCTCCGGGATTCAGACCTGTCAGCTCTTTTACTGAAATGCTCTCCTTCCTGGTAAAATATCCTCTTATTCTGAATTTATGATACCTGTCAAATATCTGGTGGTCAGTGAAAACAGAAATTTTAAGGTCATTGTCAGTGAATCCGGCATGGAGATTTAACAGCAATGAACTAAAATGAGCCTCAGGATTAATTTCTGCAAAGATCTCCCTTAATCTTTCTATCTGCGATTCGCTTTCAGATATAATGTAAGTGGTAAAACCCCCGGCATTATTTGATAATATCCTTCCGGTAAGTAACTCAAAATTCTTATTAAAAACAGGCTGCGGCTCGGTGTGGAACTTAAATCTGGCATCAGGTTCGAAAAGACTTTGCTTGCCAATCTCGATCATCCTAAAATTTTTACATTTATCAAGGAAATAATTCCCGGTCATCACAATCTCCTTTTTATCGGAAATTTGTCCGGATTCCTCACGCTGAGTTGTCTGGAAGAAGATATTGTTGATCTTTTCCCTTATATAATCTGCATCCTCAATCCATATTAGTGATGATGGAGGTAAAAAATCCGTAAATGAATCGTTGATCTCTTCAATTGAAATATCCTGAATATTTGGAATAATGGAAATCTGATTGTGAATACTAACTGATAGCTGGTCATCAGTATTAAAAGACCTGATTGTCTCGACCTCTTCACCGAAAAAATCTATTCTGAAAGGCAGGTCAGCAGAATAAGAGAATACATCAGCAATACTTCCCCTGATGGAATATTGTCCGGGTTCATAAACAAAATCTGTTCTGGTAAAATTATATTCATGAAGCATCTCTTCCAGGAACTCAAGAGAGATTTTGTCTCCCTTGCTGATATTGAAAGTGTTCTTTTTAAGGTTTCTCCTGCTCACAACCTTTTCCATAACCGACTCAGGATAGGTTACAACAATGCCTTTTCGTCTTCCGGAGGCGAGGTGATTCAGGACTTCGGTACGCAGAACAATATTTGCTGGTTCAGTTTGCTCGTATTGTACAGATCTTTTGTACGTTGAAGGAAAGAAAAAAACTGAATCATCGCCAAGAATTGAAATCAGATCATTATAAAAGTACGCAGCATCCTCTTTCTCCGGAATAATGACCACATGTGTTGTCTGGGTTTTTTGAAAAACCAGCGCCAGAACAAGCGCTCTTGAAGATCCGGATAATCCATCGATAATAATTTTGCCAGATTTTTCGGCATTAAGAGTTTCAATCAATCCCGGTAAAACAGGATGATTGCTAAAGTGGCCGGTTATCTGATTTTCTTTCATTCGTCTGAATTCGCCGGCAAATTTAGTAAAATGAATCTTAAAAGGTACGGTTAGATATGGAATTGAATTTAAAGTGGAAATGTTAATTTTAACAAAAATTAGAATTCATGAAGGTCTTTAAATTCGGAGGGGCATCTGTAAAAGACGCCGCAGGCATAGAGAATCTGGGGAAAATTGTGAAAGGAGAGTCAGATCAGCTGCTTATTGTAGTGTCTGCTTTCGGAAAAACTACTAATTCTCTTGAAGGAGTTCTTAAAGCATGGAAAAATGGTTCTGCTGACTACTCTGCTCTTTTAGACGAAGTTCATGAGGCACACCTGTCGGTCATAACTGATCTTTTTGGAGAAGGTTCAGAAACTCAGAATAAAACAGATATTTCCTTCGCGCTTCTTAAGGAATATCTGCTGGCTCCTTCAAAAGCGGCTTATGATTTTGAATACGATCAGGTCGTGTCCTATGGTGAGATCTGGTCGACTATTATTGTAGCTGGCTATCTGATTAAGAGTATTGGTGATGTTGAATGGATTGATATTCGAGAAATTCTTGTCACTGACGACAGATACAGGGATGCAAATATATTATGGAGCGAGAGTACAAGGAGAGTACAAAGCTCATTCGATTTCACAAAAAAGAAGATCTATGTTACCCAGGGATTTATAGGAGGAACAATTGCAGGTCAGACAACTACACTGGGCAGGGAAGGATCGGATTATACTGCAGCAATTCTGGCAAATATGCTTAATGCCACTTCAGTTGTTGTATGGAAAGATGTTCCCGGAATTCTTAATGCTGATCCTAAATGGTTGCCTGATGCCCGAAAACTCGACGAGATATCTTATAAGGAAGCTGTTGAAATGAGTTTCTCGGGAGCAAAAGTGATCCATCCAAAAACTATAAAGCCGCTGCATAATAAGAACATACCACTCAATGTAAGGTCCTTTATTACACCTGAAGGAATAGGTACAATTATTAAAGCAGATATAGCTCTGAGAAAAATGGAGCCGGTCTTTATAAAGAAAGAAGATCAGATACTGATTTCTATTCTTCCAAAAGATTTCTCATTTGTTATGGGCGATAATCTCAGCAGGATTTTCCATACATTTATTTTATATGGTATTAAGGTAAACCTGGTTGAGGCAAGTGCCGTCAGTATAGACGTCTGCGTTGATGATGAGAGACCCAAAGTTGATTCTCTTCTGAATGATCTGAAGGAAGAATATTCCACTGCTTATAATGAGAATGTAGAATTGCTTTCTGTAAGGCATTCTACTCCTGACGCAATGGAAAGAATAACTGCAGGCAGGGTGATTCTGATCGAACAGCGGACAAGAAGCACAGCAAGATTTGTGGTGAGAAAGGATGGCTCAACGGCATAACGGCTCAACGGCTCAACGGAAGAACAGACCTTTATGCCCTTGCGCCTTTATGCCTTTATGCCATTTAAGATCTGTCAAACATCAGTCTTTGCCCCCTGTAATCCTCGTTGATAATACCGTCATCATAAACGATTGATCCGTTCACTATCGTTTTAACTACTTTTGAATTGAACACTTGTCCTTCAAAGGGAGACCAGCCGCATTTGTATAACAGATTCTCCTTTGATACTGTCCATGGACTTGCAGGATCTACGAGACATAAATCAGCCTGGTATCCTTCCCTGATAAAACCTCGTTTTCTGATATTAAACAGGATTGCAGGATTATGACACATCATCTCAACTATTTTTTCGAGACTGAATATTTTGCTGTGCCACATTTCGAGCATAGCAACCAGAGTATGCTGAATGAGCGGACCACCTGAGGGCGCCTTAAAATAGGTGTTCTCTTTTTCAGCTAAAGTGTGAGGTGCATGATCTGTAGCGATAATATCAATCAGGTTGTTTTTTACTCCGTTTATGAGAGCATCCCTGTCAAATCTTGTTTTTATAGCAGGATTCCACTTTATAAATGTTCCCAGGTCATCGTATGACGAGTCCTCAAACCAGAGATGGTGGATGCACACCTCTCCGGTAATCCTCTTCTGACTTAAAGGTATATCATTGCTGAAAAGCTTAAGTTCTTCAGCTGTTGAAAGATGAAGTATATGAAGTCGTGTATTATACTCTTTTGCAAGAGCTGCAGCATGTGATGAGGATTTCATACAGGCTTCACGGCTTCGTATCAGGGGATGCATTTTAACCGGAACATCTTCTCCGAATTTTCCCCTGTATATTTCAATGTTCTTTCTGATTATTGATTCGTCTTCACAATGTGCAGTAATCGGGAGAGTGGTTTTAGAAAAAAGATCTCTCAGGGAATTTTCATTGTCAACCAGCATATTGCCTGTTGAAGACCCCATAAATAATTTTATTCCGCAAACTGCGGAATGATCAACCATTAAAACTTCTTCGATATTTGTATTTGTTGCTCCGAGGTAAAAGGAGTAGTTTGCGATTGAGTTTTCAGAACCAATCACATATTTTTCATTGAGCAGATCGATTGTAACAGTCTGTGGATTTGTGTTCGGCATATCCATAAATGAAGTAACACCACCTGCAACAGCAGCCCTCGATTCGCTAAAGATATCACCTTTATAAGTTAATCCGGGTTCCCTGAAATGAACCTGATCATCTATTACCCCGGGGATCAGCAGCAACCCTTTCGCATCAATTATTTTTGTTTCTGACGGGATGTTCATCAGATCCGAAGTACAAATGGCTGAAATTTTCTCATCAATAATGAGAAGATCGCTGACGAAGGTTTTTCCCTCATTGACTATTGTGGCGTTTTTGATTAGGATGCTGCTCATATGATGGTTTTTGCCCCCTTCCCCCTAAAGGGAGTCTAATCCTCGATATTTAAGTCTAATTTTCATACGACTGTATTTAAGCCACCCTTTAGGGGGGACGGGGGGCCATTATTAGTTCTTGCTAAACATGCTTTTTATTTTCATCCTGAGTACTCCCCATAATGCCTCGTTAAATATTCCTCCTGACATTTTTGAAGCGCCTAGTCTCCTGTCAGTAAATATAATCGGGACCTCAACGATTTTATATCCAAGGATCCATGTTTTGAACTTCATCTCAATCTGGAATCCATAACCGACTGATCTTATTTTGTCAAGTCTTATGTTCTCAAGAACTTTTTTCTTATAGCATTTGAATCCGGCTGTGGTATCCATAATTTTCATGCCTGTTATAATCCTTACATAGATAGAAGCAAAGTACGACATGAGAACCCTTGAGAGTGGCCAGTTAACCACATTTACACCACTTATATATCTTGAACCTATCGCCAGATCAGCTCCATCCTCTGAACATGCACGGAAAAGCTTCATCAGATCATTTGGGTCGTGTGAAAAATCTGCATCCATCTCATAAATATAGTTATAGCCTTTTTCAAGAGCCCATTTAAATCCGGCCAGGTATGCAGTACCTAATCCTAATTTACCGGGTCTCTCAATCAGATGGAGATTATTGTATGATTTCTGGAGATCTTTTACTATATCTGCTGTACCATCAGGAGAATTATCATCAATGATAAGTATATCAAAGGCAATACTCAGACAGGAAACTGCTTTGATAATAGCTTCAATGTTTTCCCTCTCTTTATATGTAGGTATTATGACTATATTTGAAACCGCTTCCATATTATTGCGAAAGTAAGGAAATTCATTTAATAGGAACTATATCAAAAAGATTATTTGAATATTTCTTAGCTTTAAACCGGAGAATAGGAATTAATATCTGTTATAAGGTACTATAATCCTGTAAATTAATAAATGATAATGACAGCCCGTAATATTTTTTTATGAAGAAATCATATTGGATTCTGGTACCATTGATTTTTATTACCTCAGATGCGTTCTGTCAGGAAATGAACTGGAGGCTCGATTTATTCAGTTTTTTTGATAACACTGAATTCGGAAGGTCTGCAGTGACAATTCCGCAAACAATGGCGGGTGTTATGGTTGCTCCGGAGGCTGGATTAGTTTGGGACTCTATTCATAAGGTTAATGTTGGCGTAAATCTGATGCATGAGTATGGAAGTCCGAATCCGATTGATAAATTCTACCCGACTGTGTATTATGAATTTAACAGACATGCCCAAAAGTTCATTATGGGAGCCTTTCCTCGTGCCAGGGTAATAGGAAATTACCCGCGTCTATTTTTCCAGGACTCTATTTCATATTATCGTCCCAATATAAATGGCATATTCTGGGAATTCCGGCAAAACCAGAACTATATTAATGTCTGGCTCGACTGGACCGGAAGGCAGTCAAAAACGGTGAATGAGGCATTCTTTATCGGTTTTAGCGGAAGGTATAATATGGGCATATTTTATCTGCAGCATTTTGGATACATGTTTCATCTGGCTGGGAAAATGGATCCTGTTATTGACGAAGCACTTCATGACAATCTTCTTTTTAATACCTCTCTGGGGATCGATTTAACCGGGAAAACCTTTTTCAGCACACTTGAAGCAAATGCTGGATGGGTAACACGATTTGAACGGTCAAGGGCTGAAAATTCCGGTTGGATTAAATTAAACGGATTCCTTATGGAAGCAAAAGCTGAATATAAATGTTTTGGATTTCTCAATACATTTTACAGGGGTGACGGGATGATGTATTTTTATAATGAAAGAGGAAATGAACTGTATTGGGGTGATCCGGTCTACAGGGCAAATATTTATAACCGTTCAGATTTCTATGTAATTTTTTTGCAGCGTCGTACTGTTAATATAGAACTTACTTACTCTCTCCATTTTCTGGAGCATACTGTTTACAATGAGCAGATGCTTAAGGTTATTGTTAATCTTAATAGCTTAAGCTCGCTAAAATAAGTCATATGACCATCTTCTGTTCAATCTTCTTTATAAATAATTTAGACCCTCAATAAAGATTTCTTTTATAAATTTAAATTGAGAATTAGTGATTGATAAAACATTTCTTTGGAAGTTCCTGAAGTTCTGCTTTGTAGGTTTTTCCGGAATGATAATTGATTTTGGAACAACCTGGATATTAAAGGAAAAGATTAAAGTTAATAAGTACTTTGCTAATTCCACAGGATTTATTCTCGCAGCAAGTTCCAATTATTTGTTAAACAGGTTATGGACATTTCACAGTGATAACCCCCGGATAGCCACTGAATATACATCCTTTATACTGATTTCTTTAATAGGCCTGGCAATAAACAATCTGATTATATTTTTGCTGAATGAAAAAATGAAGATAAATTTCTACCTGTCCAAATTGTTCGCTATCGGTGTTGTTACTATTTGGAACTTCTTCATGAATTATGTAATTACATTCAGATGAAATAGATAGTAAAACTGGCTTATACCAGACAAAAGACAATACTTACATAATTACCAGGCTGGCTGATGCATTACAAAATTTATATTATTCCGTTTTTGTTTTGTCTTACCATTTCCATTAAAGGTCAGGAATCAAAATTTTCAGATAGTCTGAAGGTCCGGGAAATAATAATCACAGGTAACTTTGTAACAAGTAACAGGGTAATCTTCAGGGAGATGGACTTCAAAGTTAATGACGTGATTTTACGGGAGGAAGTCGAATATAAAAAGCAGACGAGTATTAATAATCTAACAAAAACATCACTTTTTAATTTCGTTGAGATAGATATTAAGGAAACTCAGGGCAATAGTCTGAGTATAACGGTGAATCTTACAGAACGCTGGTTTATATGGCCAAATTTATATCTGAACCAGACTGACAGGAACTTTAGTGAATGGTGGAGGACAAAAGATTTAGCAAAACTTGAATATGGGATAGGTCTAAAGATTAATAATTTCAGGGGAACAGGGGAGACTCTTATACTGAATTACCATATCGGAAATTTCACTAAGTATGAACTGGATTACCGGGGGATTTATATCGATAAGGCCAAAAGACATTCATTATCGCTTTATGCCTCATATTCAGCTCAAAATATTTTAACCTGGAATATCGAATCAAACAAAGAAGATGTATTAAAAGCGAGTCACAAGCTCCTGAAGAGTACTGTTCTGTCAATTACATACAGCTATCGTAAGGGATACTTTAACACACATTCTCTGGTATTTGGCTACACTGATTTTAAACTGGCCGATACAATCTTATATCTGAATCCATCCTACTTCGGATTGAATAAACATGAACAAAGATATTTCAATCTTGAGTATGTATTTACCAGAGACACACGCGACTCGCGCATTTATCCCAAAACTGGCTATCTTATTGGAGCAGTCATTAACAGGAGAGGTCTGGGAATTTTGCCGGATGAATATAACGCAGTTGATTTAAATGTCCAGTTATATTCATACTGGAAGTTGCGTAAAAGGTTATTTTTAGCATCGGGGATCTGGTATGCTTCAAATTTTACTGATAAGTATGCTTTTCTTTCGCAGACAGGTTTGGGATACCTGCAGTTTGTGAGAGGTTATGAATACTATGCTGTTAAGGGCAATAATGCTCTCTTATTTAAAAGTCTGGTTAAATATGAATTATTACCAATGAAAGTCATTAATCTGAATATATGGCCTATACGCAAGCTTCATCAGTTTAACAGGGTTCCGCTTGAAATTTATGCTAACTTGTTTTTTGATGCAGGATATGTATCCGATGAATTTGAGACTTATAAGATTTATGACAATACTCTTGTTAATAAAATGATGTATGGGACTGGAGCTGGAATTGACTTCATAACTTATTATGACAAGGTTTTGCGACTTGATTATTCATTTAATGCCTTAGGTGAAAGAGGATTGTTCATTCACTGGAAAGCAGCAATCAGATAATATAGATTAATGGATAAAAAGTTAAAGGCTTTTTTAGCTGAAATTAAGATAGTTCATGTTTTGTCTGTCTGGTTTGTAGTGAACCTGGTTTCAGCTTCATTTACGTTGCTCTATTCAGATGAAAGTTATTACAAGCTTTTTAGCCAGCAACTTTCATTCGGGTATTTTGACCATCCACCAATGATCGCCCTTTTTATCCGTTTAGGATCTCTTATTACCAATAATGAGTCTGGGGTCAGATTAGTATCTGTAATAGCAATTACTTCAGCTCTGTATTTTATTTACCGACTTTCAGATGTTAAAAATCCGGTGCTGTTCATGGCTGCAATATTCTCGGTATTTGCACTGAATTTATTGGG
>Ga0302296_1002809_pt1 | contig 11478 bp, 9 predicted proteins | sample III_Fen_N3_1_FD_194546 | JGI IMG/M metagenome (GOLD analysis project Ga0302296, IMG submission 194546) | Peat permafrost microbial communities from Stordalen Mire near Abisko, Sweden - III_Fen_N3_1 | ecosystem: Environmental > Terrestrial > Soil > Wetlands > Permafrost | place: Sweden: Abisko... | reverse complement strand
TTCCCATTCTTTTTCTAACGGCTAAAAACCTTCGCGAAGATGTTTTGAAGGGCTACCGGATTGGAGCCGACGATTACATTACCAAACCATTCGATACCGAAGTCCTGATTTTTAAGCTCAAAGCTATTCTGAAACGACAAACAGGCGTTCAATCCAAAGGATCAGACTTTTATCAAATCGGCAGTTATCAGTTCGACTTTAAACTTCGCACCATTGAGCATGACGCAAAAAAGCAAAAACTCTCGCCAAAGGAAGCTGAATTGCTTAAAATGCTGTGTGACAATCAAAACGAATTATTACCCCGCGAAACCGCACTCAAAGAAATATGGGGCGACGATGGTTATTTTACCACCCGAAGCATGGACGTTTACCTCACTAAATTACGGAAACTTTTTACCGATGATCCATCGGTCGAAATCCGAAACATTCACGGCAGTGGTTTTATGCTCGAGATTAAAAGCTAATTTAGAATCCTGCCAATATGCCGTTTGGGTTAACATACCGCCCGCATCGCGTACAAAATGCCGATTGTCATACTCTTATTAGCCAGTTTTTATAACTTTGCGCGCTTCCAGGAAAAAAAAACTGCAAATGGCACATTCTAATTCCATTGAAATAAAAGAATTTAACACCATTGTTGTTGGAAGTGGTTTAGCTGGCCTGACGGCAGCTTATCACGCTTCAAAAAACGGAAGTGTTGCCATTATAACCAAATCGCAGCTCGACATCAGCAATTCGTATTATGCACAGGGAGGTATCGCCGTAGTAACCGACAAAGATGATACCTTCGAATCACATATTCAAGACACGCTGATAGCCGGGCGAGGCCTTTGCGACCGCGATGCGGTTGAAATTCTGGTTGCCGAAGGGAAAGAATGTGTTCAGGAAATAATCGAGCTGGGCATGTTGTTCGATCAGGAAAACGGAAAGTTTTTCCTCGGGCTGGAAGGTGGCCATAGCCGTCGCCGCATACTTCATGCCGGGGGCGATGCAACTGGGAAAGGGCTCACTTGCTTTATGCTGAAAAAAGTTCAGGATCAACAAAATATAGCAGCTTTCGAATTTACGACCGTAGTCGATCTTTTGGTTGACAATCAGGTCTGTACCGGAGTTCAGGCTTTCGATTTTACCACCGGAAACAACATCCTCTTCAAGTCAAAAGCAACCATCATTGCAACTGGTGGGCTATCGCGCATTTACGACCGTTCGACCAACCCGCACACCGCTACCGGCGATGGAATTGCCTTGGCCTGGAATGCTGGCGCCAAACTTTCCGACATCGAATTTATTCAATTTCATCCAACAGCTCTTAACATACCCGGAGAAGAGGCCTTTCTGATCAGCGAGGCTGTGCGCGGCGAAGGCGCCTGGTTGCTGAATCCAAAAGGTGAACGATTTATGCAACATGTTCATCCGCTTGCCGAACTTGCCCCCCGCGACGTGGTGGCCCACGAAATATACAACCAGTTGCAATTGCATCAGTCCGATTTTGTTTACCTAAGTTTGAAACACCTCAATCCTGAACTGATCAAAAAACGCTTTTCGACAATTTATCATACCTTGTTAAAATACAACACCGATATTACAACCGATCTGTTGCCTGTTTCACCAGCAGCTCACTACATGGTTGGAGGTATTCAGACCGATTTGCATGGCGAAACCAATATCCGGGGACTTTTTGCCTGTGGCGAAGTAGCTTCGACTGGAGTTATGGGAGCTAACAGACTGGCAAGCAACTCGTTGCTCGAATGCTTGGTGTTTGGAAAACGCGCAGCCGAAAAGGCGACTCGCGGCGAAAATATTTCATTCGTTTTGCCCCGTGTTAATCCCATTCATGTCGATCCTGAAAATGAGACTAAGTTTCTGCAAACGAAGAACCAGATTGCTATACTGATGAGTAAAAAAGCAGGAATTGTACGGTCAGCCAAAAAACTTAATGAGGCCATCGAAGAACTTCGTTCGATAAGAGACCAATTGCCATCAACAATTAACGAATACAATCTCTTAAAAATCAAACATATTACTGATATTTGCACACTAATTTGCGAATCGGCCTTAATTCGGACAGAAAGCCGTGGCGGACACATCCGTGAAGATTTTCAGAAAGAAGACCCAAGCTTGTGTTTCCATCTGATTCAGCAAAAAGATTATCCGTTCAAATTTCAGGAAATCAGGAATTAAAAAATGAACAGAAAAGTAGTAAAAGCAGCTAACATACTCATAGACATTGCATTGTCTGATGATGTAGGAGAAGGTGATATAACCACCGACAACATTATTCCGGAAGGGACTAAGCGTAAAGCTATAATGGTTGCAAAGGCCGATGGTGTGATTGCTGGTCTTCCGATCGCTGAAATGGTCTTTAAAAAACTCGATCCTGACCTGAAATGGAATGTTTTGGTTCAGGAAGGTGAAAAAGTAAAAAACGGCGATACGCTGGTTGAGTTTGAAGGATCGTACCGTGCCTTGCTGACGGGTGAACGAACTGCACTTAATTTTCTGCAGCGTTTATCAGGAATAGCAACTATGTCGGCCAAATACGCCGACGCGGTTAAAGATTTTCAAACTGTAATTCTGGATACACGGAAAACCCTTCCCGGCTTTAATAAACTTGATAAATATGCTGTAAAAACCGGAGGCGCCAACAACCACAGACATGGACTTCACGACATGGCCATGATCAAAGACAACCACATTGAAGTGGCCGGAGGGATCACCGCAGCAGTAAATGCTGTTCGCAGCAAAGTAGAGATCGGAATTAAGATTGAAGTTGAAACCACCACACTCGCCCAAGTCCAGGAAGCTATAGATGCAAAAGCAGATATCATCATGCTCGACAACATGGACAATGAAACCATGCGCAAAGCGGTTAAACTGATTGCAGGAAGAGCTAAAGTGGAAGCCTCTGGAAATATGACGTTTGAACGCCTGCACGACGTTGCTGCAACCGGTGTTGATTATATTTCGATCGGGGCACTAACCCATTCAGTTACTGCCTTGGATATCAGTCAACGTATAGAAGATTAACCCTTGATAAACCTGGTAATAGATATTGGGAACAGCCGCACAAAGATCGCTTTGTTCAACCAGCACGATTTGATGTTTAATCTTTCGATTGACCATTTGACTGTGAATCATGTCAAAATGCTAAAAGAAGAACATCCGCAGTTGAATAAAGCAGTCCTTTCGTCGGTAAAACCTGCTGACGAAGAATTAATACATTTTTTATCCGAAAATTTTGATTATTTTCTTGAACTTGACGATCACACCGAACTACCGATCGAAAATTTATACGAAACGCCTGAAACGCTCGGAAAAGACAGGCTGGCTGCCGCAGTTGGCGCCAACGAACTCTTCCCCGATCAGAATTTACTCGTAATCGATGCCGGAACTGCCATCACGTACGACCTTGTTTCGGAAAAGAATCAGTTTGTTGGCGGAAATATTTCTCCCGGATTGGAAATGCGGTTCAAAGCCCTGAACCATTTTACCGGGAAACTGCCACTCATCAGTTACAGCGATGATTTTAAGCCGATTGGAACAAACACAACGGATGCGATTCGTGCAGGAATTCAGAATGGTATTCTCTTCGAGATAGGTCAGACCATTGATTTATTTAACAGAAATTATCTAAATTTGCAAATCGTTATGACAGGGGGTGATTCTAATTTTTTTGATAGAAAATTAAATTATTCCATATTTGTACACTTAAATTTAACCCTTATTGGTTTAAACAGGATACTGGAACACAATGCTAAAAAGAAAAAATAGTGCACTAGCAGTCGTGATGGTTTTGATTATCTTCGGATTATCTGGCTTTGCGCAAAACAACAACACCACTTCTCCCTTCTCCAGATATGGATTAGGCGATCTGAATCCTTACGGATATGGACGCACTTCAGCAATGGGAGGAGCCACACTCGGAAGCCGTCACAGCCTTCAGATCAATTCAGCCAATCCTGCATCCTACAATGCAAACGATAGTTTATCATTCCTTTTCGACTTCGGTATTGACGGAACTTTCTCGAAATACAAAAGCAATTCAGGATCGATGAAAGCGAATGACATTAATTTCAGATATTTCTCGATGAGCTGGCCCATTACCAAATGGTTAGGTGCAGGTATGGGAATTCAGCCCTTTTCCGACATGGGTTACGAAGTTGCATTTACTGAGGCATTAACAGGAATTGGAAATGTACACGATCGTTACACAGGCGAAGGAACCACTTCAAAAGCGTTCTTAGGAGCATCGGTCATCCTGTTTAAAGGATTATCCATTGGAGCCAATCTGAATTACATTTTTGGCCGCCTGAACCAGAATACAGACGTTACTTTTGACAGGTCAGATCTTTTCACTTACTCAAAAACCGAAGGTACCCGTCTTCGCGATTTCACGCTTACCTACGGCCTTCAATACGATCTGAAACTTAAAAAAAATCAGTTCCTTACGTTGGGTGTGACCTTCGAAAAACAATCAGATATTATTGCACTTCACCGTTTATTTTCAACCAGTGCAATCTCCAGCGGAACATCTATACTTACAACTTATCTCGATTCAGTTCCTGAAAGTAAAAATCGCATCAAATTGCCGACAACTTTTGGCATCGGCTTGTCGTACAACAAGCTCAACAAGCTCGAAATCAATGCTGATTATTATTATGCAGGATGGAGCAAGGCAACTTTCTTCGGAAAAACAAACGATTTACTTACCGATCTTAGCCGGATATCTGCCGGATTTGAATACATTCCTGAAGCATTTTCAATCCGAAGCTATTGGAAAAGAATTAAATACAGGGCTGGTTTTCATGTGGAGAATTCGTACCTGAAGATAAACAACAACCAGGTAAAAGAGTTAGGCGTTAGTTTCGGAGCAGGGCTTCCATTTCCTAAATCGAAATCGACCATTAATTTTGCAGTGGAACTGGGCAAAAAAGGAACCATACAAGATAATCTGGTTAAAGATAATTACTCAAAATTTAGTGTGTACCTAAATCTGTACGATTACTGGTTCATGAAACGCAAATTTGACTAGCGAAGGCATTTCCAGCTTAACAGTTTCATTCTGATCGGATCACGAATTGATCCGGTCAACTTTAAGTTTTATACTAAATAAAAGGCAATGAGCTTTGAAACAATAGCATACATGTTTTCAAGAAAACCCGGATTCTATTTGGTTCAGAAAATTGCAGTTTCCATTCTGATCGTTTTGCCAACCTTTTTGTTCGTTTCGTGCGGAAAAGAAATTACCAAAGTCAAGATCTATTCAAGTACCGAAGAATTACCCACAGGTACCGCTGAAGGAGTTGAAATGTTGGCTTCTGACTCCTCCGTTATCCGTTTTAAATTGCAAACGCCCGAATGGATCAGGCACGATAAGAGTAAAGAACCTTATATCGAATTTCCAAAGGGCGTGAAAATTCAAAAATACGACGCCAAAATGAATGTTGTATCGAGCGTCACATGCCTCTATGCTAAAAACTTTATTGCAGACGACAGATGGGAAGCTAAAAACAACGTAGTAGCCGTGAATTTGCAAGGCGACACCTTGAAAACCGAATACCTTGTCTGGGACAACAAGAAAGGCAAAATATACTCCGATCAATTTGTTAAAATCATCCAAAAAGACCAGATTTTTAACGGGATTGGGTTTGAGTCCAACCTCGACTTCTCTACCTACCGGATCAAAAATCTCAAAGGCCATATTTATGTGAATGTCGATAAATAAAGAAACTTAAGATGGATTTTCCTTGGGTCATATTTATCACTATTTTATTCGCAGCATTTTTCTCCGGAATGGAAATCGCATTCGCCTCAGCAAACAAACTAAGGCTCGAACTCGACAAAAAGCAAAACGTCCTTTTTTCAATACTCATTTCACTTTACACTAAATACCCGGGGCAATTCGTTGCTATGCTGCTGGTTGGTAGCGACCTGGCTTTGGTCGTCTATGGCATTGCCTTTGCAAACCTCCTTAAACCGTTCCTGATTATTTACCTGCATACCGATGCATTCGTTATACTGGCACAGACTATTATTTCGACACTTATAATCGTGGTTACGGCTGAATACCTGCCAAAAATGCTTTTCCAGATCAATCCAAACGGAGTTCTGAAGTTCTTCAAAGTCCCAATCCTCCTTTTTTATTTTTTGTTCTATCCAGTTACCCGGTTCATCCTGTGGATCTCAACTTTAATTTTAAAGATTTTTCTTAACAAACCGATAAAGAACGTAAACGAAAAGATCGCTTTTAGCAGGATCGATCTGGATCATTTTGTAAAAGAACCGGAAAACAGCAGTTCGACCAACCCGAACCATCCAATTGATAATGAAATTAAGCTTTTCAGAAATGCACTTGATTTTTCGAAAGTAAAGCTCCGCGAAATAATGGTTCCCCGAACCGAAATGGTTGCCCTTGATATTGAATCGACCGTTGAAGAACTTCACCAAAAATTTGTCGAGACCGGATATTCCCGCATACTATTTTATTCCGGAAACATCGACAACATCGTTGGATATGTTCATCATTCCATAATATTTACAAACCCGGCTTCAATTAAATCACATTTACGGAAAGTGCTGATTGCGCCCGAAACCATGTCGGCCAGCAAACTTTTAAGCAGGTTTATCCAGCAACGGTTAAGCATGGCCATCGTTGTTGACGAATTCGGCGGAACTTCAGGAATGGTAACCAGCGAAGATATTCTGGAAGAAATTTTCGGTGAAATTGAAGATGAACACGACACGGTCGATCTGATCCGGAAAAAAGTTACCGACAGCGAGTTCATTCTCTCAGGCAGGTTAGAACTCGATGAACTGAACGAAACCTTCAACCTCGAATTCCCTGAAAACGAGAACTTCGAGACTCTCGCCGGATTTATCCTCGCTCATTACGAAAGCATTCCAAAGGTAAATACGATGATAACAATTGATCAGTACCAGTTTAAAATACTTAAAGCCACCAATACCAAAATTGAACTGGTTCACCTTAAGATATTGGACGATAACTAAAATAAAAATTGATTTCTAGGATTAATATTGAAAATTATTATCTTCGTACCGCGAAATTTTAACGAATAATTATAATAAAATAACTAACAGTAAATGGCTACTTTACAAAACATACGGAATCGCGGGGGCGTGTTGATAGCGATCATAATCGGTCTTGCCTTAGGCGCATTTATTCTGGGGGATATGCTTAGTTCAGGCAGTAAGTTGATGAAACCCAGTCAGATGAAAATCGCTGAGATTGACGGGGAATCGGTTCAATATCCGGATTTTCAAAAGAAAGTTGAAGAACTTTCTGAAATTTACAAAATGAATACCCAGAAAACCCAGATCGATGAAAACGCCTGGCAACAGATTCGCGAGCAAGTTTGGCAAGAGTACCTTCAGGAAAATATCATGGGCAAAGCAACCGAAAAATTAGGTATTGCAGTCACTGCCGATGAACTCTTCGATTTGGTTCAGGGAAATAATCCCCATCCGATTATTCAGCAACTCTTCCGTAATCAAAAAACCGGGCAAGTTGATAAATCAGCCATTCTTCAGTTCCTGAAATCTCTTGATACAAAGGCAACTCCGCTACAAAAATCATATTGGTTATACATCGAAAACCAAATCAAAATCGACCGACTTCGCTCAAAATACAACAGCTTAGTCTCAAAAGGATTGTATGTAACTTCGCAGGAAGCTAAAAAAAGTCTGGAAGCTAAAAACAAGAATGCCAGCTTTCAATATGTTGTTCTCAACTATTCTACCATCTCCGACGCTTCCGTTTCGGTTTCTGAAAGCGATCTTAAAGACTATTACAACAAACATAAAGACGAGTACAAACAAGAGAAAACCCGGAAGATTGAATACGTTACCTTTGATGTACTTCCTACTGCAGGTGATAATGCATCAGTACAGAAATTGATGAACGACATCAAACCCGAATTTGCAGCATCTGCCGATAACAAACAGTATGTGACCGTAAACTCTGAAACAGCTTTCGATCCAGGCTTTTACAAAAAAGAAGAACTTTCTCCTGCGATCGCTGCATGGGCTTTCAGCGCCCAACCAGGCGATTTCTACGGACCCTATTTTGAAAACGGCGATTACAAACTGGCTAAAATTGATAAGTTTAAAATGTTGCCCGATTCAGTTGAGGCAAGTCATATCCTGATTAATCCACAAACGCTTGGTAGTGTTGAAAAAGCACAAGCTAAGATTGACAGCCTTAAAAAGCTGATTGAAAACGGCGCCAACTTTGCCGATCTTGCAAAAAAATATTCTGAAGATACAGGTTCGGCTGCAAAAGGCGGTTACCTTGGATGGTTCAAACACAAACAGATGGTTCCTGAATTTGAGGAAGCTGCTTTCTCCGGAGAAATTAACAAACTCTGTATTGCCCGCACACAATACGGTTTTCACCTGATCAAACCAACAAAAAAAGGTAAAGAAGTAAATAAGGTATGCATCGCTACACTCACAAAAAAAGTGGAGCCAAGCACTCAAACTTATCAGAAAGTTTATTCCGAATCAAGCAAATTTGCCAGCGAAAACCAAACAGCAGAAGCCTTCAACAAGGCGGTTGTTTCCCAGAAACTGGATAAAAAAATGGCTAACCTGAAAGAAAACGATATGGAAGTGCCCGGATTAGATTTATCACGCGCCTTGGTCCGTACCGCATTTACAACCGATCCCGGAAAACTTTTGGTTAACAACGAAGGATCGACCATCTTCGAATTTGGAAACAAATTCGTAATTGGAGTTTTGAAAGAAGCAACCGAAGAAGGTAAATCTTCTTTTGAAGAAGCAAAGGCACGTGTCGATGTGTCCGTGCGCAAAGAGAAAAAAGCACAAATGCTTGCCGAAAAATTAAAAAGCGCCGCTTCAGGTCAATCCGATCTTGGAAGTGTTGCTTCCAAACTTTCGACCCAGGTGAAAGACGTTAATGCCATTAACTTTAATAGTAATTCAATTCCGGCTGTAGGTTTCGAACCTGCATTGATCGGCGCCGTTTGTAATCTTCCTGAAGGAAAAATTTCAGCGCCTGTCGAAGGAAACAACGGAGTCTATCTGGCAAAGGTTACTTTGATCAATACGGCTAACGACAACAATCTGAAAGGAGAAAAGACCAGGCTCGCTCAATCGTTGAGTTACCGGGCCGGATCTCAGGCATTCGAATCGCTGAAAAAGAATGCTGAAATAGTTGACAGACGAGCAAAATTTTATTAATAGAATATCACAGAAGAAAAGCGGGCTATCAACCCGCTTTTTTTATAACATTTCCCGAATGGAAAATCGAATCAAAAAACTAGAGGAAATTTTAAGAAACGACCGTTTTGCCAATCACATCGACATTCGGCTCGTTTCAATAGGTGAAGGTGAGGCCGTCGCTGAAATGACAGTGGCCGAAAAACATCTGAACGGAGTAAATACCATTCAGGGTGGAGCTTTGTTTACACTGGCCGATTTTGCCTTCGCGGCTGCCTCCAACTCGCATGGCAGGATAGCGGTTGCTTCCAATGCCAGTATCAGCTTTTTCAAAGGTATTTCGACGGGCAAACTTACCGCCAGGGCAAAAGAATACAGTTCAGGAAAAACGTTGGCTACCTACAACGTGGAAATCTCAGATGACAACGAAAACAAAATTGCTCTTTTCGTTGGAACCGCCTTCATGAAGGGCGAATATTAAAAAAGGTACGGATTGCCTGAGGCGCGAAGTTCAAACTTTTTTTCAACTTTAGGCACTCCTTACTTTAGGCACTTCGAACTTCTTCTTAGCTTTTTATATAAATTTGCGCAACTTTTCATTTTAACGACGAATCTATGGCCCGGTATTTTAACGATGTTTCCAGAACTTTCAACGAATATTTATTGATTCCCGGATTAACAACGAAAGAATGTTTTCCGCAGAATGTATCCTTAAAAACGCCCCTGGTAAAGTATCAGAAAGGAACTGCACCCGAGCTGGAACTCAACATTCCGTTTGTTTCGGCTATCATGCAATCGGTTTCCGACGATAAAATGGCAATTGCTCTGGCTAAAAATGGCGGCCTTTCCTTTATCTTCGGATCACAATCGATTGAAACGCAATGCGAAATGGTTCGGAAAGTGAAAAAGTTCAAAGCCGGATTTGTGATTAGCGATGCCAATCTGACTCCCAACAATACCTTGAAAGATGTTATAGCCATCAAAGCTAGAACAGGTCATTCGACCATCGGAATCACTGCCGACGGAACTTCAAACGGAAAACTTTATGGGATTGTCACCAGCCGCGATTACCGCGTGAATAAAGACGACCCCGACACCAAAATAAGCGAGTTCATGACTCCTTTCTCGAAACTCGTTACCGGCCAGCTGGGCATCACGCTGACCGAAGCCAACGACGTGATTTGGGACCACAAACTCAACACACTCCCCATTATCGATAAAGATCAGAACCTGCAATACTTTGTGTTCCGAAAAGACTACGACGAACACCGCGAAAATCCAAACGAGCTGCTCGATTCGAATAAGAAACTGCTGGTTGGTGCAGGTATCAACACCCGCGATTATACCGAAAGGGTTCCGCAGCTGGTTGATGCCGGAGCCGATGTGTTGTGTATCGATTCGTCCGACGGTTTTTCGGAATGGCAGGCCCAAACCATCGCCTACATTAAAGACAAATACAACGGCAACGTAAAAGTTGGAGCCGGCAACGTGGTCGATAAAGAAGGCTTTTTATACCTGGTTGAAGCTGGAGCCGATTTCATCAAAGTAGGAATTGGCGGCGGATCGATCTGTATTACCCGCGAACAAAAAGGGATTGGCCGCGGACAGGCAACCTCGCTGATTGAAGTGGCCGAAGCCCGAAACGAATACTTCGAACAAACAGGCACCTATATTCCAATCTGCTCCGATGGTGGTATTGTTCAGGATTACCACATGGTACTTGCGCTGGCTATGGGAGCCGATTTCATCATGATGGGCCGGTACTTCGCACGTTTCGACGAAAGTCCGACCAAGAAGCTTACAATAGGAAACAGCTACGTGAAGGAATACTGGGGCGAAGGCTCGAACCGGGCACGCAACTGGCAACGTTACGACATGGGCGGAAGCGAAACACTTAAATTTGAAGAAGGAGTTGACAGTTACGTTCCGTATGCCGGAAAACTAAAAGACAACCTGGATTTAACACTGGGAAAAATCATTTCAACGATGTGTAGTTGCGGGGCATTGAGCATTGCCGAGTTGGAACAGAATGCCAAAATCACCTTAGTTTCATCTACCAGCATCATCGAAGGTGGCGCACATGATGTGATACTGAAAGAAGCGAATATATAGGAAAACTGTCTGAACTGTGATTTATTTGATTGTTATGATGATTGTGATTTTTGGATTTGATTTATTTTTTCTAATACAACCGGGTATCTTTCGTCTCTGACTATAGGATGCAGATGTGCAGAAAGTATTTCGTCCATAAGTGGATTCTGGATAATTTTATTCAGCTCA
>Ga0302296_1002806_pt1 | contig 11488 bp, 13 predicted proteins | sample III_Fen_N3_1_FD_194546 | JGI IMG/M metagenome (GOLD analysis project Ga0302296, IMG submission 194546) | Peat permafrost microbial communities from Stordalen Mire near Abisko, Sweden - III_Fen_N3_1 | ecosystem: Environmental > Terrestrial > Soil > Wetlands > Permafrost | place: Sweden: Abisko... | reverse complement strand
AAAAGATCATTATAAACCTTAAAATAAATATCAACTAGCATTTAATCCGAACAGGTTTTAGAAACCTTTCAGGATTCAGAAACCGTATTTAATTGGCCATAGCCATTGTATGAAACAATCTTATCGATCGGTTTACGGATTTTAAGCCGGGTTTTGGCGGCCGGATATCCGAGTGTAATAATCAGTTGAACCCGTTTTGAAGCGGAAACATTGAGTAATTTCTTCACCTTCGCCTCATCGAACCAACCAATCATACAACTACCAAGACCTTCATTGGCAGAAGCCAGACAAATATGTGATGCAATAATTCCAATATCCATTAATGGGAGTAAATTTGTTTAATCAAGATTACAAAATCTTTTAGCGATCGATAACAAATTGAATCTAAAAAGTAATACTTTTGGGTAATGACCAATTTAAATAAGACATATTTGTTTAGAATGACGCACATTGAGAATATCCCTCATATTCTTCAATATGGCATTACCCATCCTTCATCTTGCAATGCCAATCCAGCCTTTGTGCCCATCGGAGACAGAACACTTATTACAACCCGGAACGATTTTTTATTAAACAATGGGAGACGATTGGGTGATTATATCCCATTTTATTTTGGAATAAGAACACCGATGTTATATGTAATACAAAATGGTTTTAATATGGTTGCCCCTACCCCTGCAGAAAACATTGTTTATTGCATCACATCAGTTCAGAAAATTATTGAACACCAATTAGATTTCGTTTTCACTAACGGACACGCTGTAGATAGCTTCACAACTCAATACACGCCTGCCGACATCATCAATATAGACAATATTATAGATCGAAATGCTGTGATGGCGAAGTATTGGCGAGACGAAAACGACCTGGATCTGAAACGAAGAAAAGAAGCGGAATTTTTAGTTTTAGGAGATATAAGCACCGAGGCTGTTTTAGGCTTTTTGGTGTATAATCAGGATGCCCAAACCCGAATGATTGTGCAGATACGGCAAAAGTTCGCATTAAATCAGACTATTACTTTTAAGATATGATACACTACCAGACAGGAAATTTATTAGACAGTGATGCTCAGGCATTGGTGAATACTGTAAACACCGTTGGTGTAATGGGGAAAGGAATTGCTTTGCAATTCAAAAATATGTTCCCAAATAATTTCAAACTATATTCAAACGCTTGCAAAGAAAAGGAAGTGATTGTTGGCAAACTTCTCGTAACAGAAGAAGAAACATTGCTTAAAGGGAAAAAGATGATTATTAACTTCCCTACCAAAACCGAATGGCGATTACCTTCAGAATATAATTACATTGAAGCCGGTATGGCTCAATTGGTAAAGGTTATAAAAGAGAAAAACATCAAATCAATAGCAATTCCTCCTTTAGGCTCAGGTAATGGCGGATTGGATTGGAACAAAGTGAAAGTTATTTTGGAAAAGTATCTATCTGATTTGGTCTGTGAAATCTTTATCTACGAACCAAATGTTGCCATACAGGATGTTATGAAAAAAGAACGGGTAAAACTAACCCCTGCTAGAGCAATGCTGTTGTCGGTATTGTATGATTTGGTAAAAAATGGGGAATTTGTATCAGAATTTGCCGCAGAAAAAATTGCTTACTTTTTGCAACGATTCGGAGCAGCTAAATCTTTTAATTTAGAATATCAACCTAATTTTTATGGCCCATATTCCGGCAAAGTAAAACATGTTTTGTATTACCTAAATGGTAGCTATATTATGGGTTACAGTTCGAAAGATAAAAAACCATTTGAAGAATTGGGCATAATACCCGATGGAGAAACCGATGTGAATGAATATCTGCAACAACCCGAAAATATAGTCTATAAAGAGGTAATAGATAAGACTAAAAAATTTCTGTCGGGATTTTATTCGCAATTTGGTTTGGAATTGCTTTCAACTGTTGATTTTATAATACAAGAAAAACATGTTTTTACAGATGAAGCCATCACCAAAGAACTGGAAAATTGGAGTAACCGAAAGAAAACGATGTTTACAAATCAGACCTTTATCCAAATTGCTAAAAACAACATTCAATTACACTTATCTTAAATAGTCTATTCCCAATTTGAATGGCCATACCCATTGTATGAAACAATCTGATCGATCGGTTTACGGATTTTAAGACGGGTTTTGGAGGCCGGATATCCGAGTGTAATAATCAGTTGAACCCGTTTCGAAGCGGAAACATTGAGTAATTTCTTCACCTTCGCCTCATCGAACCAACCAATCATACAACTACCAAGACCTTCATCGGCAGCTGCCAGACAAATATGTGATGCAATAATTCCAATATCAATTAATGGAAAGTGCTTCCTCTTTACCCAGCTCCCGAAGCTGGAAGAAAGATTAGCCGCCTCCTCAACGATCACCAGATGTACCGGTGCTTGTTTCGTAAAATGGTTCATCCCAAGTATTTTCTCGGAAGTAGCATCAGCAATCTTGTTTTTGATCTCCGGATCATCGACAACAATAATATGCCACGGCTGTGCATTGCATGCCGAAGGCGATAAACGGGCACAATCCAGAATTCGGGCAAGAATATCCTTTTCGACAGGCCGGTCAAGGTAACTACGATCGCTTTGACGTGCTAATACCAACGATTTAAAATCCATGGAATACGGTTATTGATTTATTGGAGCCATATGAAAATCTTTCGCTCACACATTCTCATCTTATCTCCCTCTCTCCTTCACAAAATCATCCCTCATAAACACTCATTTCCTGGTCGCCAGCTCCTTCGTATGCCTGATCAGTTCGATTCCGCCAACAGCACCATGACCAGGAATCACAAACTTTGCATCAGGATATTTCTGAAGAACCTTATCAACGGTAACAGGATAGGCAGTAAGATCACCATCGGCCGTATTACCCAATCCTTTTGAATTTAATTCCTTTACAAGACAACCTGCAAACAGGACTTTCTCAGCAGGAATCCATACTACGATATTATCAGTGGTGTGGCCTGCCCCGGGATAGTAAACAGAGATGACATGATTCCCAAGTTTTAGTTCCAATGAATCTTTAAAACCGTGCGCAGGAACAGGAAGATTCTTAGCTTTTGCCAGATCGATGGTCATTTGATTGGCATACGAATCGATACCGATACGTTGAAGGTAAGCAAGTCCGCCCATGCAATCGATGTGCCAATGGTTTGGAATAAACCCAACCAATTGAAGTTTCAATGAATCCTTAATCCATTCAACCAGCTGCTGCGTCTGCTGATCATTGACTGGTGTGTCGAATAGAAATGCTTTATGACCGTCTTTCAGGATCATTCCGTTACTGGCAACACGTCCGAAGCCTGAAATTTCGGCATACGAAATGTGCTGATAAACATTAGGTGTAAGCTGAAGGAGCACGAGGTCGTTATTGATCGTGATCTTTTTGAAATCACTTTGCGAATACGCTGTAAAGGTGAATAATGACGCAATAACAACAACCAATGATAAGCTTAAATTTTTTTTCATATGATCAGTTATTAAAAAAGATGTCCTAAAATAGCTTTACACGCATGCAATTATCCAATATGCAGGATTATTCCTGGATATCCAGATTTGCCAAGGCTTTACAGGCCGAATTTTGTTGTGCTTCTTTCTTCGAATACCCCTCGCCTTTCCCGGTAATCTTACCATCGATCCTGATAATGGAGATAAAAGGTGGTTTATCATGGATTGAATCGGGGTTTTCCTGTGTATCGAACTCAACTTCCCGTTTGTACTTTTGTCCCCATTCGATCAATTGGCTCTTGTAGTTATTATCGCTTCGCTCTAACGCTTCAACATCGACATAGGTCGATAAAACTTTTTTAATGACGAATTTTTTTGCACCCTGATATCCAATATCGAGATAGATGGCGCCAATAAATGCTTCGAAAACATCGCCAAAAATATGGCTCGATTCATTGACCGTGTTTGTGTTGGAAGTGACATAGTGGTTAAGGCCAAGCTTGAAGGTCAACTGGGTTAAAAAACTTCGGTTTACGATGCGTGAACGCATCTGGGTAAGGAACCCTTCGTCTTTTCGGGGGAAACGATTGTAGAGATAATCGGCGACAATGGCTCCAAGCACCGCGTCGCCGAGGTATTCGAGACGTTCATTGTTAATGGGTTGCCCCAGCAAGTCGGTTGGGGATGCCGACTTGTGGATAAATGCCAGATCATAAAGCCGGAGCTTCAGCGGGCTAAATCCTGTAGTTTCTTTTATAAATGAATAAAACTCCTTTCTTGAAGAAGAAAAGAGTTTTATTCGAAACCTAAAATTTCTTAACACTTTACTAAGAAAGTTTTTTGAAGATTACAGTTCCATTATGGCCTCCAAACCCAAATGTGTTACTTAAAACATAATTGAGTTCGCGTTTTTTCGCCGTGTTAAAGGTAAAATCAATTTTTGGATCAAGTGCAGGGTCAAGCTCAAAGTGGTTGATCGTTGGAGGGACGATGCTGTCTCTCATTGCCAAAATAGAGGCAATTGCTTCAACAGCTCCGGCAGCACCCAACAGGTGACCTGTCATCGACTTGGTTGCACTGATGCTTAGATCATAAATGTGTTCGCCAAATACTTTGCGGATGGCTTTGGGTTCAGCAATGTCGCCAAGACCGGTTGATGTTCCGTGAACATTGATGTAATCAATATCGGTCGGTTTCAAACCTGCATCTTCCAATGCTCTTCTCATTACCAAAGCAGCACCTCCACCTTCAGGATCGGGAGCAGTCATATGATAAGCATCGGTTGACATTCCTATTCCAACAAGTTCAGCATAGATCGTAGCACCTCTCCTGACAGCATGTTCATACTCTTCAAGGATCAATGCCCCCGAACCTTCTGCCATCACAAATCCGTCACGTCCGACATCGAACGGTCTGGAAGCAGTTTTAGGATCATCGTTACGTGTTGATAAGGCACGCATTGCGTTAAACCCGCCTACTCCGGCTTCGTTAATAGCCGATTCGGACCCTCCGGCAATGAAAATATTGGCTTTTCCCAAACGAATATAAGTGGCCGCATCAATCATTGCATGAGTTGCCGATGCGCAGGCCGTAACAGTGGTGATTGTTGGTCCGCGAAAACCGTATTTCAATGCAATATTTCCACTTGCCATATTGGCGATCATCTTTGGGATGAAGAAAGGTGAAAATCTTGGATTCTCCGGTTGGGCGTTATACTCAGTTACGACCTGTAAAAAAGTATTTAAACCACCAATTCCTGCGCCCCAGATAACACCACATTCGTCTTTGTCGATTACATCAAGATCAAGACCTGAATCTTTGAGCGCCTGAGCAGCAGCCACGTATGCGAACTGAGCATATAAATCGTGCTTATGAACTTCTTTTTTTTCGAGGTAATCACTTGGGTCGAAATTTTTCACCTCGCATGCAAACTGTGTTTTGAACCTGGAAGCATCAAAACGAGTGATGGGGCCGGCACCGCTAACCCCATTACACAAGTTTTCCCAGAATTCCGTTACATTCTTACCAAGCGGGTTTATCGTGCCCAATCCGGTTACAACGACTCGTTTTAATTCCATAGTAAGCTTTTAAGCCCTTAAAGTTAGTAAAAAAACTGGATTACTTTGCGTTTTCGGTAATGTAATTGATTGCATCACCTACAGTTCCGATTTTTTCAGCCTGATCATCGGGGATAGCAATGTTGAATTCTTTTTCGAATTCCATAATTAATTCTACAGTATCAAGAGAATCCGCACCTAAATCGTTCGTGAACGATGCTTCCGGTGTAACTTCGCTTTCATCAACACCAAGCTTATCAACAATGATCGCTTTTACTTTCGCTGAAATGTCAGACATGATTTTTTAAATTTTTACGTTGTTAATACTATTACTAATTTTACTCGCTGATTTTTCCGAGTAGCGAGTGCAAAGAAACGAAGAAAGAAATTTATCTTCCAAATATTTAGACAAGAATCTATTATTTTAGGGGTGAAAATTACGGTCTTCCAGTCGGTTTAAAACATTTGGTTCGAAAAGTCAAATTTGTAATGTTTGTAACGTTTATAGTATGAAATATATAGCTGTATTTGCTTCAGGTTCGGGTAGTAATGCCGAGAATATAATCCGGCACTTCCAAAACCATCCCAATATCAGGGTTGATTCGGTTTGGTCGAATAAGAAGGATGCTTTTGTTCTTCAGAGGGCACAGAACCTTGGTGTCGAATCACGATATTTTTCACGGGCAGCGTTCAGCGGATCTGATCAAATGATCAGGGAACTTCAACGACGGAAGATCGATTTGATTGTTCTGGCCGGTTTTCTATGGTTGGTACCACCTGAATTTGTCGATGCCTTTACCATGATTAATATCCATCCGGCCCTTTTACCAGCCTATGGTGGTAAGGGAATGTATGGTTCATTGGTTCATGAATCGGTGATTCTCAATAAAGAAAAAGAGTCGGGAATCACCATTCACCTGGTAAACAGAGAGTACGACAAGGGTGAGCATCTGCTGCAAGTAAAATGCCCGGTGTTTCAGGATGACACGCCTGAAACCCTTGCCGCAAAAATTCATGAACTTGAATACAAATACTTTCCGCAGGCGATTGAGGATTATCTGAATCAAAATTCTTAAAATCATTATTGATGAAATTTCCACCCTGGCTTAAGTCCGGCGATAAAGTCGCTATCATCTCACCGGCTGGTAAAATAGAACGGCCGATCGCAGAACGTGGTGCTGAGATACTCCGGCAACAAGGTTTTCGGGTCGAAATTGGCCGGCACACTTTTGAAAAGGAGGGAATATTTGCCGGTAATGATTTTGACCGCGCTGCCGATATGCAGACAGTTCTTAATGATAAATCGGTCAGGGCAATTTTTTTCTCTCGCGGTGGATACGGTTCCATTCGGACTCAACAGCTCCTCAACTGGTCTTCTTTTTTTAAAAATCCCAAATGGTTGGTCGGCTTTAGCGACATTACTGTTTTTCATGCATATCTCTCTCGTCACGACATTGCTTCGGTACACGGCGTGATGACAGCCTGGTTTGAAAAGGATGAGGTTCTAACCGAGAGCTTTTTGCAATTGATGGAGATGTTGAAAGGGAATAAACCTCAATATTCGGTGACCCCACATCCATTAAACAGGAATGGTGCCGCAACAGGAATTCTGACAGGTGGAAATTTATCAATTATCCAAAGTTTACGAGGCACATCGCTCGACATTTCACCAAAAGGGAAGATTCTCTTTCTTGAAGATATCGATGAACATCACTATCATCTCGACAGAATGATTCAGAATCTTAAGGCAGGGCGAGTACTCGAACAACTCTCGGGCTTGGTTGTGGGGTACTTCACCGGAATAAAAGATGGCGAAACTCCTTTTGGCAAAAAAGTTAGTGAAATTATCAACGATGCAGTTGCCCCCTATCGCTATCCGGTAATTTTTGGATTTCAGGTGGGGCACGAATTACCAAATTATCCGTTGATATTGGGTAGCCAAATCTCGATAATTGTTTCGAATGATCTGGTAATTATTAAAACGCTGTAAAATAGCAACTCATGATACCACCAGATGAACTTGGGAAAAAAGGAGAGGAAATTGCTACCGCCTATCTTAAAAAAGAGGGCTATAAAATTCTGGCCCGCAACTGGTTTAACGATCATAAAGAGATCGATATCATTGCGCGGGAAGGTGATGAAATCGTAATCGTTGAAGTTAAAACCCGCGAAGGCAACTATTTTGAGGAGCCATGGGAAGCGGTTTCGATCCGAAAAATCAGAAATCTTGTTGATGTTGCCGATGCATGGCTCAACCAGTACAAGATTGATTTAGAGACCCGATTCGATGTTATTTCAATTATTTTTTCAGATGATGTAAATTATGAATTAACCCATTTCCCGGGAGCATTTACTCCACCTGTCAATTAAATCCATCGTTGACCGATTTTTTTAATTTTGCAATCTATTAACTCTCTTTTAAGATGGATATTGAAGCGATCAGAGCGTATTGTCTCTCCCAAAAAGGGACAGAAGAAGGTTTCCCGTTCGGCGATACAACGCTGGTCATAAAGGTTGGAGGTAAAATTTTTATCCTGATCAATCTCGATAGCGACCCTTCGATGAACCTGAAATGCGATCCTGACCGGGCAATTGAGTTACGCGAAGAAAATCCGGCGATTATTCCTGGCTATCATATGAATAAAAAGCATTGGAATACCGTTATTCTGGATGGTTCGTTGCCCAAAAAATTGGTTATTGAAATGATTGATCACTCGTACGATCTGGTATTTCAATCGTTACCGGCTAGACTACGCCTCGAAATCGAACAAATTTAATTTATATAACAATGATATTCAATTTAAATGGCGCCGAATTTATCGAGCTGATCAAATTACTGAAACTACTTCACATCGCACAATCAGGTGGCCATGCCAAGATCATGGTCGACGAAGGCGAAGTAAAACTAAATGGTGAAGTGGAGTTTCGTAAGCGTGCAAAACTTCGTCCCGGCGATATAGTTGAAACTTCCGGAAAGAAGATTTCAGTTGAGGTTTAAACCTTGTGATGGCAATAAACGTATTGATAAAGGTTAGAAGTTTTAATAAAATTTGTCAACAAAAATCAGCGTCAGATTGCCCATTTATACGCTTTTTCGGGGTTTTTCTATGTTAATTAATCAATATGGTTATCAGGATTTGAAAATTTTAGGTTTGGATGACGCAACTTCCTTGTATTTTTGTTGTCTAATAGATTGTAGTACAAATTCTCACTATTAGTCAGGTAAAGAATTAGGAGTTTAAGTAAAAGTGAGAAACACGGGAAGTTAATCTTCCGAATTAAAGAAGTGTCGATGAGTAAATTAATAGGTCTTATAATCTTATCAATCCTGTTTTCTGTTATTGAGGTGAATGCCCAAAAAACAGAAATCTCAGGGAAGGTGACCGAAGCCGGTTCGAAGAACACGATTCCATACGTAAGCATCTATTTCAAAGGGACCTTTACCGGGACAATGTCCGACCTGAATGGAAATTATAACCTAAGTTCAACAAAGCCAAGTGCTATAGTCGAATTTTCGGCGGTTGGCTACAAGTCTAAGGAATTTACGATCAAATTAAATAAGGTCAATAAACTGGATGTGTCGTTGGAAGAAGATATTGTATCGGTCGGTGAAGTCACGGTACGACCTGGAGAGAACCCCGCCATTCCCCTTTTTCGTAAGATTATTGACCACAAAAAAGAGAATAACCCATCCAATTTCCCCTCATGGAAATCGAAGCTTTACACAAAAACTGAGATTGATATCAAAAATGTCAATGGTTCGCTTCGCAAGAAAAAGTTGTTGAAACAATTCCAATTTGTGTTTAAATACCTTGATTCTCTTGAGATTGAGGGCAAAACATTTCTTCCGGTATTTTTTACCGAAACGGTTTCCAATTATTATCACAACAGCATTTCAAATGTCAACAGCGAGGAGATCATCGCCAATAGAGCCTCCGGAATGACCACCGATATGATTACCCAGTTCACCGGGAAAATGTACGAAGGAGTGAACCCTTACGATAACTACATTATGATTTCGGATATTGGTTTGATCTCTCCATTAAATTCGATGGGGTTGCAGTTCTATCATTATTATTTGAGAGATAGTACGATCGTCGACGGGCGCAAAATATATGAAATCGCATTTAAGCCAAAGTCACCGCAGGACCCGACCTTCAAAGGTAAATTTTGGATTGAAGACGAAACTTTTGCACTCACAAAAATCGATATCCAGCTTTCAACAAAAGCGAATGTCAACTTTATCAATAATCTTCAATACTCGGCCGAATACCAAAAGAACGGCGAACATCGGGTTCCCCGAAACGAGTTACTAATTGCAGATCTGGATATTAAAAAAGACAAGGATTCTGAAAAGATCGGAATCATGGGGCGCAAAACCAATGTTTACCAGGATTTCACTTTTGTGGATGCTGTACCAATTTCGGTTAAACAAAAAGATGCCATCATTGTCAATAAGGATGCCATAAAAAAAGATGACCTTTTCTGGGAAAATTCGCGACCGTTTGAATTGCAGAAAAGGGAATCCGGTATCTATGCGATGGTCGATTCCATAAAAAATGTCCCGTTGTATAAAACAGTTGCTGAATATTTGTACATGTTCTATTATGGCTATCGCGATCTTGGAAAAGTTGAGTTAGGCCCCTATTTTTCGTTGATTAGCAGTAATCAGATTGAAGGCAACAGGGTTAGATTTGGGGGGCGTACTACCGCAAAATTCAATAAAAATCTCAGACTCAATGGATACGGTGCCTATGGATTTGGCGATAAGGCTTTTAAATATGGAGGTGGGTTCGAATACTATTTTTCGAAGAAGCCACTTTCAAAGGTCTCTGTTCAGGCATCTCATGATTATGAATTATTGGGCAAAAGTGCAAACGCTTTTACCCGTGATAATATCTTGACATCTTTATTAAGTAAAGGCCCGATTACGAAACTCAACATGATTGACAGGGCTGATGTAACGTTTGATCAGGAATGGAAAAGAGGTTATTCAAATCAGATTACCGTGAGTTCTGCCAATATTTTTTCAGGGCCTTTGGTTCCATTTATTGACCCGCAAGGGAACCTTGTTCCATCCATTCGCACAGGAGAGATCAAGTTAAATTCGAGATATGCTCCCAAAGAAACTGTTGTTCAGGATGGATTCGAGCGTAACACATTTGGGACTTTTGATCCTGTGCTAAATATTGGAATTACAAGCGGAATAAAGGGATTCCTTGGAGGCAAATATAACTATACGAAAGTCGATTTGAACTTTTCGAATAAAATGAAAGTAAATCCCATCGGTTTTATGAATTATTACTTTCAGGCCGGGAAAATTTGGGGAAATGTCCCTTACCCGCTCATGAAAATTCACGAAGGAAACGAATCCTACGCATTCGATCTATATGCCTTTAACCTGATGGATTATCAGGAATTTGTGAGCGATACGTATGCAAGTCTCTTTCTGGAGCACCATTTTCAGGGATTCTTTCTGAATAAAATTCCGTTGTTCCGCCGGTTGAAATGGCGGGAAATAGTTGGAATGCGCACTTTAATCGGCAGTTATGATCCGGCAAAACATACAGATTTGGTCTTTCCTACCGGGATGAAAGGGTTGAAGAGTATGCCTTATACCGAATTTTCCGCGGGTATTGAAAATATCATCAAGATCCTCAGGGTCGATGCTGTATGGCGGTATAATTACAACGACACGCAGAAAGTAAAACTCGGCATCATGTTCTCCTTACAGATCACGCTATAAGTGATAACCGAACTTTTTAGAGGTGACTTCATGATATTTTGTAGTCTTCGTAATTGTCGAAACGAAGTTCGACGAAGTCAATTGCCGAATTAGCAAATTGGCACATTTACTTTTTCACCTTTTCTGTTCAAAAAACCGCTTCATGATATCGGCACACTCGGCTTGGAGAATTCCCCCAAGGATTTCAGTTTTTGGGTGAAGTGAAGCAGGAGCGATTTTTAAAAAT
>Ga0302296_1002805_pt1 | contig 11495 bp, 9 predicted proteins | sample III_Fen_N3_1_FD_194546 | JGI IMG/M metagenome (GOLD analysis project Ga0302296, IMG submission 194546) | Peat permafrost microbial communities from Stordalen Mire near Abisko, Sweden - III_Fen_N3_1 | ecosystem: Environmental > Terrestrial > Soil > Wetlands > Permafrost | place: Sweden: Abisko... | reverse complement strand
AATTGCTTTTCATTTTTGAAAAAACACCTGTTTGACCACATCGATTTTTCTCCTGAAAATCTTTGCTTTTTCGATGGTGAATCCGTTGATTTAGAAAGAGAATGTCGTAAAACTGATGAATTTATTAAAAAATATGGACCTATTGATGTGATGCTGCTTGGGGCTGGAATGAATGGTCATATGGGATTAAATGAGCCAGGAACATCATTTGACCTTTATTCTCATATTGTTGAATTGGATGGTGTTACGAAAATAGTTGGAAAAAAATACTTTGCCGGCGAAGTAAATCTAACTGGCGGAATCTCTTTGGGAATTAAATATATCATGGAAGCTAAAACTGTGATTTTACAATTGAACGGTGGAAAAAAAGCCGGCGTCGTCAAACAGTTAATTGAAAGTGAAATATCAACCGATTTTCCTGCTTCTGTATTGAAATCGCATAAAAATGCATTTTTACTGTTGGATAAAGAGGCGTCCATAAATCTTTAAATGAGTTGCTTCCATGAAATGAAAAATCGCCGTTGATATTTGCATAGTTGTGCCAGACTTCAGTAAAAAAAATTAACTGAAATTCATGCTTTCATCGGATTTGATACATGTATTGGTAACCATGCGTCAGGAGTTCCCAGTCGCAATTATTTCAATATTAGCTTTTAATCTCAACCACAAATTCACCTTTACTTTTCATTACACCAAATGATTCGGGTTCCAATCCATACAGGGAAGCGATTTCCAGAAACGATGCTTTTCCTTCGGGCGTAACCGCCACTAAAAGGCCACCACTTGTCTGAGGATCACAAAATAAGTGCTTTTGCTCATCGCTCATTGGTGATACTTTGTGGCCGTAGGAGTCGAAATTCCGGAATGTACCACCCGGAAAGGTTTTATGATCCATATAAAAACCGATAGATTCGATTTTGGGAACTTTATTTGAATCAATTTCTGCACTTAAGCCACTACCTTCGCACATCTCGATCAGGTGACCCAGTAATCCGAAGCCGGTAACGTCTGTCATTGATTTAACAGCAGCCAATTTTCCAAGATCTTTGCCTATTGAATTGATCGTAAGCATTAAATTGCGGGCAGTCTGCCGGTCTTCTTCTTTCAGGATACCTTGCTTTTGGGCAGTTGATAAAATTCCAATGCCTAATGGTTTCGTTAGAAAGAGTTCACATCCTTCAGTTGCAGAACAGTTAAGCCTGATCTGATCTTTTTGCGCAATTCCAGTAACTGCCAATCCGAAAATAGGTTCCGGACCATCGATGCTGTGACCTCCGGCAATCGCAATACCCGCTCTTGCACAAGCTTGCTTGGCTCCTTCGATGACCTGACCTGCGATTTCTGCAGAGAGTTTATTGACAGGCCAGCAAAGGATAGCCACCGCCATCAATGGTGTTCCACCCATGGCGAAAATATCGCTGATGGCATTTACGGATGCGATGCCTCCGAAATCATATGGATCGTCAACAATTGGCATGAAAAAATCTGTCGTTGAGATAATTACCTGATTATTGCCAATGTCGTAAACTGCTGCATCGTCAAGAGTACTGTTACCAACCAGCAAAAATGGATCTGGAAACTCAGTTTTGCATTGCGCCAAAATTGAATTTAAAATCTTGGGTGATATTTTGCATCCACAACCTGCCCCATGCGAGTATTGAGTAAGTTTTACGGGAGAATTAGCTGGCAAATCGTTGGTATTATTCATGTTATATGTGATAATTATTTATGTCAATTAATTGTTTATCTTTAAAATAGATCGGTTGCTTTTTTAAGAATTATAGCGGCATTGGTGGTCGCATTACCATTGGGAAGTATAATTTCAGTGAGCTTCCTTTTGAATTTATCGCGGCTGAACTGATAGGTTTGATCGTAATAATTGAGCAATTTTTCGGCCACGCCAGAAAGATTTTTTTCGCGATAGCATTGAAGAATATCATTCATAAGTTCAATTCCAAGGCGTTTAACAAGCACATTAATTGCACTTTCCATCATTTCTTCCGGAAGAGCACCATATTCATTAACGATACGGCCGATTCGATCATTCCGTGGTACAAGAATCTCAATGCAGTGCGCTTCATTCATTTTGTACCACAATGGATCCGGCAGAAAAACACGGCCGATTGTCTGACTTTCACCTTCAATCCAAACCCTTTTTGTTAAATCAAATTTAAAAAATTCATCAAACAGATCATTTTGAAATTGTTGGGTAGTGGGTTGTGGTTCCTGTCCTATTCCGCCAAAGGCTGAACCTCTATGGTTTGCAAATCCCTCAAGGTCAATCATCTGCTCACCACTTGCTTTCAGTTTATAAAGTATTTCCGTTTTTCCGCTTCCTGTATGTCCTTCTATAACAATTAAATGCGGAATATTTCCTATTTCTTCAAGTAAATAATTCCGGTACGATTTATATCCGCCCTGTAAAATAAAACATTCAATTCCAACGCGTTCAAATAACCAGGCCATGCTCTCCGAACGCATACCACCGCGCCAGCAATGTATCAGCAATTTACCAGACGAAGCAATTTCAATCGCTTTATGCGCAAATAGTGCCATTTTGGGCCCAACAATTTCCAACCCTTTTTCAATTGCGGGTTGGCGTCCTTTCTTTTTATAAATTGTACCAACGATTGCACGTTCATTATCCTCAAAAATTGGGATATTGATGGCGCTAGTAATATGACCTTCGGCAAACTCTCCGGGTGACCTCACATCTACAACGGGAAGTGATTTTTTAAAGGTTAAAAATTCTTCAGTACTAAGAATTTGCATAAACGGCCGGATTAAAAACAGTGTATATTTTGAAAGGTCAAAGATATATAACGAAATCTAAAGCATCGACTTTTTCACCATCAGGATAACAAATCCTTTGACTGCACATAAATTTATCATGTGGTTCTAAAAGTACCGAATATTTTCGTATATTTGAGAATCAAACCTTTAGTCGACTATTATTCCTTCCAACATGAAGAAATTCAGTATTTTAGTTATTGATGATAATGTCCGGGATATGGTATCTCTTCAGGAGGTGCTGTTGGCAAACGATTTTGTGGTAAAAACAGCCACGAGTGGAAAGGATGGATTGGCGATTTTGACCGAAGAATCAATTGATCTTGTTTTTATAGGAGCGGATATGGCTGGAATGGCTAGTTATCAGACTTGTAAGACGATTAAGTTAAATTCGGATTTCCGTGGAACTCCTGTGATATTTATTGTTGGCAGCGATGAGTTGATCTTTGTCAAAGAGATATATGAATCGGGTGGTGATGATTATATTACAAAACCATTTGTATGGAGTGAATTGTTGTTAAAAGCCAGAATCCACCTTGAATTGAAGTACAGCCGCGAGATGTCGAGGAATATGAATCAAATACTTGAGGCAAAGGTTGCTCAACGAACGGTTGAACTGGAGGATTCGATAAAAAAACTTGCTGAGGCAAAGAAGGAACTTGAATTATTAAACATTGCTAAATCTGAATTTCTGAATCTGATCAGTCACGAGATCAGAACGCCGCTTAATGGCATTATGGGAAGTTTGGCTTTAATCGGCCGCTACCAATACACGGACGAGGTGAACCGCTACTTCTCTCTTTTGGATACATCAGTTAAGCGTCTCGAAAAGTTCTCAAATACAATTCTGGAGGCATCAACACTCAGGCTAAAAGGAGAAAAAGCCTTGAAAAAGCTTGAAGTTAATCTTGTTAATGTAATTCACCAGGCAGTTGATGAATGTGCCAAGAAGTTTTCGGATAAAAAAATTTCGATTGATGTTCAGAACGATACGAACAACTCATCACTCAATGGTGATCCTAAATTTCTCTTGAAAAGTTTTTCTGCTGTTTTAGATAATTCTTTCAAATTCTCTCCCAAAGAGGGCAAGATTGTAATCAAAATAAATAATGAATCAAACGGATTTTTGAAAGTGTCTATTTCTGATAATGGAAAAGGTTTTTCGAAAATTTCAATGGATAATATCTATAAACCGCTCAGCAATCTTGAAGCCCATTTTGATCAAAATACGGGGATGGGTCTGCATCTTGCAAAATTGGTGGTGGATGCGCATTCCGGGTTTATCTCTGCCGGAAACCGCGAACCAAATGGTGCCCTTATTGAGATTCTACTTCCATCTAAGCACTGATTGTTATTTTGAAGTAATATATCCGATCGCTTGTTTAATCAATTGACGGTAATCGGGATTTGTATAACTATTCTTATCGTGCCCGGGCTGAATATACACAATTTTTGAGTTTTCTTTTTTTAAAGTCCATCCTATCAGAATATTACTTTTCGGGTGATCGGTAGAAAGAAGTGGAAATATTTCGGGCAGAACTTCCAGATTTCCATATACTTCATCATGCAAAACAAATTCCTTCATCCCTTTGATTACCGGATGTGATGTATGAACCATCTGAACATAGAAATCAACGTCGTGTTGGTACGATGATGCTCCAAATTTTTCGTCCTTTTTCTTTTCGTAATACTTTCCTCCAATAATACTTTCAAATTCGGGCCACTCCTGATAAGCACATATAGCATGGTGCAGGAAAAGAAGACCTTTTCCTGCACTTAATAACCGATAATAGGATTTTTTCTCTTCGTCGGTAATCGTCTTTGGCATATCGTAAAATACCACGGCATCAAATGACGCCAGATCGACTGTTCCTAACTGAACTCTTGCTTCCGGATGAATGAGTTCTGTGTAGGTCATATTACTAAAGGAATCGAACATTTGAAAAAACGACTCACGATCAAAATCATGACCACCGGTAACAATCAATATCCTCAGTTTACTGGCTGATGCATTGATATTTAAAAACAATAAAATAATTAACAGGGCTAAGGTATTTAGCGTTCTCATGACTTTCAGGTTTGGACTTAATCTGGGGTTAAAAGTAAATGATTTTAAGGATAATTAACACAAGAAAGACAGGAAATGCAAAAGGGTTTGCCTTTTCACGATTCCTGTCTTTTATTTCCCTGAACGCAGATAGACGTTATTGAGTTTTTGTTGTTGTCTTCTCCGGCACCAATGCTACACTGATATAATTTTTAAAGTCAAATGTTCGGGAAGCCGCAGATTTTAAAGATTCTAAGGTCAGTCCTTGCACAACTCCATCAAATTCGCCGAAGGTTTTGAAATTACCCTCCTTGTTTAAATAATAGGTTTTGAGTACACCTTCCCAGTAGCTATTTTCACGTAAATTGGTTTCATGTTCGCGTTTAATCTTTTCACGGGCTTTATCTACCTCATCTTGTGTAGGTCCTTTTTCGATCAGATCGCGAATTGTAGAAAAGACTGATTCTTTTAATTCATTTAGCTTTTCGGGCGAGGTTCCATAATAAATGGTCATTTCATAATCGGTAACAGGTAACTTATTATATCCGGGTTGTGCTCCAATATAATAAACACTCGATTTGTCTTCCCGAATACTTTCAAGTAGTCTGGTAGTTAGTATTTTGCTCAAAGCATCAAGTTCAATGATATCTTTAGTTGTGTAATTCAGCTTACCGTGAAACAGAAAGTATTGGATGGATTTAGATTCTGTTCCTTTATTGACAACCTTTTCAATTACACCGATCGGTTTCCGAATACCAAGATCGACCCAGTGTTCCGTATTTTTGGCAGCAGGAAGCGAAGCCAGGTATTTTTCGATGAGCGGTTTGATGTTGGCAGTATCTATTTTTCCTACAAAGAAATAGGTGAATGCACCCGGATTTGCAAATCGTTCTTTACCAATTTGTTCTATTCTGGTGAATTTTGCCTCATCCAGCATTTCCTTTGATAAAGGTTTCATTCGCGGGTGATAATTTGATGTAACAAACCGGAAAGTATCGGCAAAAGCACTCTCTGGCGAGACGTCTTTATTATCCAACTCGCTTCTCATACGTGTGATGTACGAAGTGAACGCAGTTTCGTCGAAACGGGGATGAGTAAAATAGAGATTGATCAGCTGAAAAAGTGTCTCCAAGTCTGAAACATTTGAAGATCCTTCTAAACCCTGGGTAAGCATTTTAATCGTCGGCGTAACAGAGACTTCTTTTCCTGCAAGCATTTTTTGGAGTGTGGTCAGCTTATAATCAGCAATCCCGCTCATATCCATAATTGTTGATGCAAACGATGCCGAAATATTGTCAGTTAGCGGGTAAAGTGAAGATCCACCCCACGAGAAGCCGGTGAAAAGTATTTCATCATCTTTAAAATCAGTCTGTTTTAAAACTACTTTCGATCCGTTGGAGAGTGTCCATTCAACCGCATCAACTTCCGGAATTTTCTTTTCACTGATCACTTTACCGGCAACCGGTAATGTTTTCATCAATGGTTCACTTGATGTTTCATCGGAATAAGCCAAAATATTTTCTTGCTTAACTTCGCCCAACACATTCTTGATTTCAGTTTCAGAAGGAGCAGGTACGCCCGCTATTTCAGGAGCTGTAACCACAACTACGCGATTTTCATCCGTAATCCATTTTCTGGCAAGCTCGTTAACTTCCGTCAATGTAATGGCTGGCATAAAGGCTTTATAATAGGCGAATTCCAATTCTATTCCTGGAACTGGTTCTTTTCGCAACAAGAAATTGCGGCTATATTCCTCGGCGATGCTCATTGATTCTCTTTTTTCGCGCTCGTTATAAGCTGATTCCATCGACTTAAGCATTGCCTCTTTATTCCGGTCAAGTTCAGTTTGCGCAAAACCAAACTTCCGGATACGTTCATTTTCAATTAGAACAGTTTTTAGACCTGAAGGAATTTTTCCGGGATGAGCGATGGCTGTCGAAGTATAAACATCTGAAGGACCAATTAAACCGCCATAACCGGATTGTCCCATCACAAAGGGTGGGTTTTCTTTTTGAGTCAATTCCGCAAGCCGCAAATTAATCATTTGATTGTAAAGGGTGTAAACAATCGAGGTTCGGTAACCCTTCACCGTCAGGTCGATGTTCATAGGATGTTTGATGTAAAGCGATGCGGCTGAATAGGTGGCTTCTTTATCAGTTACTATTTTTACTAGTGTTTCTGCATTACCTGGAACCGGAAAATTATCTTTCTTCCTTGCATTTAATTTTGCAGGAATGGCTGAAAACTTCTCTTCGATCATTTTAACCATCTTAGGCTGATCAAAATCGCCAACGACAATTATAGCTTGCAAATCAGGACGATACCAGTCGTTTCTGAAACGTCTTAAAACTTCAGGTTTACACTTATCAATGATCTCCATTTCTCCTATTGGTAATCGCGTCGCATATTTCGAATTTTTAAGAAATACCGGCAACCATTGATTCATCATTCGTTGTTGTGCGCCCTGGCCGCCACGCCACTCCTCGTGAATAACACCGCGTTCTTTATTGATTTCATCATCAGAATCAGTAACTTGTGAAGCCCAATCGTAAAGTACCTGAAGCCCTTTTTGCGTATATTCCTCTTTATCAAGCGGAACTTTTACCATATAAACTGTTTCATCAAAACTTGTGTATGCATTTATCTCAGGACCAAATTCCATACCTATTGACTCAAAGTATTTTACAAGTTCATTTTTAGGGAAATTTTTGGTTCCGTTAAAGCTCATGTGTTCGCAAAAATGGGCAATCCCCATTTGATCAGCGTCTTCAAGAACTGATCCAGCCGATACAACAAGCATCATTTCTGCCCGGTTTTTGGGTGTTGAATTCGATTTGACGTAGTAGGTCAACCCATTTTTGAGGACACCTTTACTGGTCGTCGGGTTAAATGGAATCTGATCGGACAATTTGAAAGGCTGTGCAAAAAGATGAACGACCATCAAAATTAATAACGAAATCAGGGATATTCTTCTCATATTTTCTATTATTTACTGAACTTAGTTCTTTGAAGAACAATTAAATACTTGAATGGTTTCGATATTTAATTAATTCATTCCATCATTCATTATTTTATAAATGTAGGTTTACTGCATGACTGAATCCGTCTTTGTCGTGGGCAAGGCTAATCAGGTATTTCATTTTGAGTTCCTCCGGAGCATTGCCCACAACATACGAATGATGCGTAAAGTCCAGCATTTCAAGGTCGTTGAAATCATTTCCAATACCCAAAGTGCTTTTTTGGTCAATACCGGTTATCCGGCAAATCTCCTCGATACCATGTGCCTTTGAAACGCCATTCGGGAAAATTTCCATCCAGGTGTAATCCGGATTAAGAGGTGAGGTGGTCCGGATAACACTTAACTCAGGGAAAGTAAGTAGTATTTTCTCTTTAAAAAGATCAAATTGATTGCTTTCTCGCGGAAAGAACATAAGGAGTTGTGAGGATATAAAAGGTTTATCCGGGTCTATCTTTACTGCATCTCCAAATTTTTTGTGATGCTCAACATACCTTGTCAGTTCCGGACAATCGTAGCTTTCCCACCAAGCAAAATTATGATTGTCAGGTAACTCTCGCGAAACTTTAAAATTCTGCTTTTCACTGATCAGAAAATTTATGATCTCTCCGGTTGTCACTGCAGGAATTGACATCGCGCGGATCAGCTGTTGAGATTTCCAATTCATTATTCCAGCTCCGGAAGAAATAATTACAAAATCGAAAGGAGAATTTTCGTTTAAAACCTGTCTTACTTTATAGAGATTGCGTCCTGTTGCTGCAACCCTGCAAACTCCTAAATTTCCTAATCTTTCGAGTGTCTTTTTATCTGTTGGGCTTATCGACTGATCTGATTGCAAAAGTGTTCCGTCAAGATCGGTGACTACCATTTTTACTTCTGGCATAAATAACTGATTTATATTAATATAAATATGCAAACTTCGATTTCAATCTATTTAAAATTGCACTTAATTTGAAAGATACTAAAATAATGCTTTGTATTGGTTGTGGCGTGCAAACCGGGGATAATTAATTCCAATATAAATTAATTGTTAAATTTTAAAATAGGCGGATAATGCATCCGTAGGTAGCATATTTTTGCACTGCTTTTATTTTATTTATGAAAGAAAAAAATCTGTACTTATTATTTATTTGGATATATATATTGTTCTGTCCTGCCTTAATAATTGCTTCACAAAAGCAGGGAGTTACAGCAACGATTGTGGAACAACTTTCAACGTTTTCTCAGGATAATTCTATCATAGGTGATATTGAAATAGCGGATCTCTTTGTCGGCAACTCCGAAGTTCAAATTAGAATTGTAAGAGAGGAGATTGCAGTACCTTCAAAAACGCTCAACTGCTCTAAGTTTATCAATGTTCATTTCTTTAATAAAAATATTCAAAATCGAATAAGTAAACCTGACATACAGGGGTTTATACCTAACTTTCATTCTTCCATCATCTTTATGGGAATGCTGCTTATTTGATGTTTTCAACTCCTTTCAAAATTATCCGGATAATTCATCTGTTTTATTAATCTATCTTATATTTATTATGAATATTTATGTTGAAATTATGTCCATTTATGGCATAACGTTTTTAGTTTCTATGTTCGTTGCCTTTATAATTTGGGGCTTGGCAAAATTGGTTGATATCCTGCCAGAAGAATCGTTCACACTGGGAAGTATTTTGAAGAAAATTCGTCAAAATATTATTTCTGGGAAGGTCGAAAGAAAGCAATTCTTAAAAGAATTCCGCGAGACCCAGGTTGAAGGAAGTGAAGATCTCGTCAATTATCATCATGAACACGCTTGAGTTCGGTAAAATGTTTCAGGGAGTATATACGCTGCTTACCTCTGATCCAATTATTATGTATTCGCGTATTTTACTGATGCTCCTTGGATTATTATTGGTTTATTTAGGTAAGAAAGGGGTTCTTGAACCTTTATTAATGATTCCAATGGGGCTGGGAATGGCTACAATCAATGCGTCAACGATGATCATGCCCAATGGCGCTCACGGGAATCTGTTTGTGGATCCTTTGGCCATTGATATAGATCAACTAATGTATTTATTGCAAATCGATTTTTTACAGCCCATTTACACGTTCACTTTCAGTAATGGACTTATCGCATGTTTTATCTTTATGGGGATTGGTACCATGCTGGATATTACTTACATTCTGAAAAATCCTTTTACAAGTATGTTTCTGGCCGTATGTGGTGAACTGGGAACATTTTTAACAGTTCCGATCGCAATGTTTTTCGGACTTTCAGTAAAGGATGCAGCATCGGCAGCAATGGTTGGCGGTGCTGATGGGCCGATGGTATTGTTTACGGCACTAAATCTTTCTAAGGATCTATTTGTCCCAATTACGGTCGTCGCTTATCTTTATCTTGGATTGACTTATGGCGGATATCCGTATTTAATCCGATTATTGATTCCCAAGAGATTGCGTGGTATTAAAATGGTAAGACCGCAAACCAAATCAAAACCAATATCATCAGGTGTTAAACTTATGTTTGCCTCTGTTCTTTGTGTTGTTCTTTGTTTGATGTTTCCGGTTGCTGGTCCGCTTTTCTTTTCGTTGTTTATCGGAATCGCCATCAGGGAATCGGGTCTTACGCACGTCAAGGAATTTATTGAAGGACCATTACTGTATGGTTCAACATTCTTTCTCGGACTACTTCTCGGAATCCTGTGTGATGCTCATTTGATCCTCAATCCAAAGATCCTGATGTTGCTTGTGTTAGGAATAATTGCATTGCTATTATCTGGTATTGGCGGAATTATGGGCGGTTATGCTTTGTATTTCCTGAAAAAGGGAAATTACAATCCTGTGATTGGAATTGCAGCTGTTAGTTGCGTACCTACAACCGCAAAGGTGGCTCAAAAAGAGGTTCACAAGGTTAATCCGCAGTCAATGATTTTGCCAGAGGCTTTGGGTGCTAATATTAGCGGTGTTATCACTACTGCAATTATTGCCGGATTATACATTACTTTTTTTGCCTGATATTTTTAATCAATAATTAATATTTCCGGACTATAATTTAACGAATGCATCACATAGATATTTTGATTGTCACTTGTTGCTATCCAAATACTTCGATCATTGTTAATGATTAGCCCGGAAAATTTTCTGAATTAGCCATTAAATATTCTGTTGCGAAAAAAATATTTGCAGAGATTCTTTGCGTGCCATCTTTGCGTTCAAAAATAAAACTTTATTGTCTAAGGTTTTAGCTGTTTAGATTTATTCATCGCATCGGCCTTTATCTTGACCGGACAATTCGGAGCTTTGCAGGTTTGAGGTGGTTCCTGGTGTTGTTTATTACTTGCAGGCTCCCAACCCATCACAAGGAAAAGTACAAAAAAACCAACAATATATGCGAACGTAACATGCCATCCCTTTCGTACCCATAACAGAACATCACGCGATTCGGGAAACTTGTTGGTGATTGCCACACCGGCTGATGAACCAAACCAAATCATCGAACCACCAAATCCAACGGAATAAGCTAGCATGCCCCAGTCGAAATGTCCCTGGTCAAGGCAAAGCTTTGTCAATGGAATATTATCGAAAACAGCAGAAACAAAACCGAGTATAAAGGCAGTCATCCACGATGCATCAGGAAGTGTTTCAACAGGCATAGGAAGCGGAG
>Ga0302296_1002804_pt1 | contig 11497 bp, 10 predicted proteins | sample III_Fen_N3_1_FD_194546 | JGI IMG/M metagenome (GOLD analysis project Ga0302296, IMG submission 194546) | Peat permafrost microbial communities from Stordalen Mire near Abisko, Sweden - III_Fen_N3_1 | ecosystem: Environmental > Terrestrial > Soil > Wetlands > Permafrost | place: Sweden: Abisko... | reverse complement strand
ACAGCAAACAAACCGATAATTTTACCTGCAAAAATTGTTAAACCGAGTTTCCAGTTTTTTTCTTTCGACATATTCTCCCTGATTCGGGTGAAATATTCTCCCCTTCCGGGACTTTTTGCTTTTGATTTCATATTGTGTGTTTTAATATTTGAAATTCATATTTTCATAACTCTATTTATAAGCTGAATCCTACAACCATAAACATCTGATTCTTTTCAGGATTGAAAACAACTTGCCCAGTTACCGGAATTGAGAAACTATCGGTAATTTTGATTACTTTACCTGTGCCAATGCCAATGTTGCATACATTGAATTTACCATTAGAAGTGTGCCATCCATCGCCAGCGCCAACCGTAATGTTGAAGTTCTTAAAGGCGTAAGCAGCCTGAAAGTACTTGTCTTTACCGGCCGATGCAGCTACTGATGCTTCATTTAAAATGTAGTTAGCACTTAAACTTAAGCCCTTATAAGCATACCCAACGTTTATTTCAACCGCATTTGTTGAATCCGCAGTGAATGCGCCACCGGCTCTTGGATAATAATAGTCTGTTAAGCCAAGACTAAGGCCACTTGAGAACGCATATGAGATATATGGATCTGCTTCGGCATAACCAGCAGCATCGAATGATCCCCATACGCCAATGGTTAAACCACCTGTATTGTATTTTACAGAAGGTTGGAAGGCTGGTCCTGTTCCTAGCAATGAACCTCTCCATACATAGTTGCTGTAAAAGTCAGCTCCGACAGTGAAAGGAGATTTTTTCTCTTCTTCTTGTGCTTTTACGTTCAGCGAGCAAATCGCGAGAAGTGTAAAAACGATGAGGGTAATTTTCTTTTTCATGATACTTGATTTTAGGGTTAAACTTTTATTTATCTATTTTCTATTTACTTATTTTCGGTTTTAGGGGTCATTGAAAGAAAAAAGTGTTTTATCGCTTGAACCCCTCTTTGTTTGATATGCTTGATCAAAAGTATTTATTATTTAGAGGTTGAGTGTATTTAAAATAAAGGGGTGTGTTGAAATTAAAGATAAATTAACAAACAAAATGATGAAAAAATAGGGTGTTAGTTCAAAGAAAAGCATAAAAAAGTGAATATATGTATAAAAATGTGGGGTGTTTATGAAAAAAATAAAAAATGATCCTTAAAGGTGTGCTGATAACTTCGTGATTGTCAAATAGTCCTATAAAATTTAATTATGGTGTTAAAAAGATGTGTTAATTGATATTAAAATGTCATATTTCTAATATTTATTGATATTTGTGGAAATATGTAAATATTTTAACATGTTCGCTGTTTTTTATTGAAAATTTGAATTCGAGTTGTTTTTAATTGGCGTCTGTCTAAAAATAATTCTCCTGACTACAATTTATTTTTTCTAAAAGCCGAATGATAAACTTCGAAAGGAGCAGTTTTATATATTTGCAATCCTTTTGTAAATCAAATGAAATTGTCATGGCCCTGGTAACGAAGCAAATTGTTCGGTTATTTAAGTATTTCATCTTCTGGATGATTTTCTTTTGGCTTGCCAAAGCTTTTTTCCTGGTATCAAATTTTGAACTAACACGTCAGTTGTCAGTATCCGAAGTCTTTGGAATCTTTGGCTATGGTTTAAAAATGGATGTTTCTACTGCTTGTTATTTACTGATTGTCCCAGGGGTGTTACTTTCCCTGCGGATTTTTATCCCTTCCTGGTTTATTAATCGGTTCTTCTGGATATACACCCTGGTGTTTTTAATTATAGCATCATTCTTAGTAGTTCTCGATTTGGGTTTATATCCACATTGGGGGACTCGTGTTAATATTACAGCATTTAATTACATCGACGATCCTGTGGCCATGAGCGCATCAATTTCGATGAGCGATGTTCTATTCGGCTTGCTGATTGCCGGAAGTTTGATAGGCGGATTTGCACTTCTTTATCGGCGACTTTTTCCTAAAGGTGTTGCCGTCGAGGGAAAAATAGCCTGGCATGCATCTTTATTACAACTATTACTGGTAATTTTTTTAATTATACCAATACGTGGCGGACTTGATACTTCTCCTCTCAATTTGAGTTCGGTGGCCTTCAGCCCTAAATTGTTCGCCAATCAGGCTGCAAGTAATTATCTGTGGAATTTCGCTAAATCGGTCGAAAAGCGGAAACGTTTTTCCAATCCTTGCGGCTATATGTCCAAAGAAGAGAGTGTGCGGCTTTTCAATCAGTTTATGAAAAGCGATTCGGTTGTTTCCAGACCACAGCTTGTTAAGCTGAACCCCGGGAAACAACCCAATGTTGTTCTGATTATTCTTGAAAGTTTTTCGAATAAGGTAATTGCACCACTGGGTGGATTGCACGGTATATCTCCAAATCTAGATTCCCTGTGCGAAAAAAGCATAGTTTTTCCCAATTTTTATTCTACCGGAAACCGCTCTGATCGTGGTATTTCGGCCGTGTTAGGCGGATATCCTTCTTTGCTCACTACTTCCATCATGGTTTATCCTGAAAAAGCAAGAAGCCTGACATTGCTTCCTGAGTATTTTAACCGGCATCATTATAATACTTCATTTTACTATGGTGGCGACATTAATTTTTATAATCTGAAAACATTCGTGTTACAGAGCAATTGTGGAAAAATAACTACGAAAGCTGATTTTTCTTCCGAATTGGGTCGGTTGTCGAAATGGGGTGTGCCCGATGGCTATGTTTTTGAAAAGGCATTGGAAGATCTGAAGTCGGAAAAGGAACCTTTCATGAAAACTATTTATACGATTAGCAGCCATCCTCCTTATGATGTTCCTTATTCAAAGATTAAAGGAAGTTCAAACGAGAAAAAATACCTGAATTCGGTGGCATATACCGATAGTTGTTTAGGTGAATTTATTAATGCATTCAGAAAATCGCCGCTTTGGATCAATACCTTATTAATAGTAACCGCCGATCACGGACATCCGGAACCAGGACAGACTGACATTACCGATCCGGCTTCATACCGCATACCAATGATTTGGTCGGGTGGGGTAGTTGATTCTCTGCAACGCATTGAAACGATTACCCAGCAGGTTGATTTTGATGTCACATTGGTTCATCAATTAGGCTGGAAAGCCGATTCGTCGAGGTTTGCAAGTGATTTTTTTACTGCACATCCATCAGCATTTTACATGCACGATTCTGGATGGGGTTATGTCGTTCCTGAAGGATGCTTTTATTACGACCAGAATTCAAAAGATTTTGTTCTTAAGTCGGGTGATAAGGCGAAATCTATTGATTTTATGTTTCCGAAAGCATACATGCAGGTGCTGCACGATGATTTCATCGGCCGTTAAAACAGAAAAGACGCGATTTATCGTATCTGATAAATATAGAAAACACAAACAATGACACAACAAAAAACTGAAAAGATATTTCTGATCATAAATCAATACGCTGGACATAAAGAAGGTGCAAAAGCGATTGAAACTGTCATTCCATATTTAAAGAAGAATGGATATTTGGTCGAATATTCCTTTACAAATCATCCTGGACATGCTACTGAACTGGCCTCAAAAGCTGCCAATGATGGGTTTGATCTGGTTGTGGCCGTTGGAGGTGATGGAACGGTTAACGAAGTTGCTCGGGGATTGATCGGAACAAAAACTCCAATGGGAATTATTCCAATGGGTTCAGGAAATGGACTGGCCCGCGAATTGGGTATCTCGATGAATATGTCAAAGAGTGCCCGTGCTTTGGTTGAAGGTGAGAATCTTCAGCTTGATGTATGTAAGCTAAACGAACAAAGGTTTTTTTGCACTAGTGGAATTGGTTTTGATGCAATGATCGCCGATAAAATGAGCAAAGCTGCATCGCGTGGCTTCTTAAAATATGTGCAGTTGGTCATTCAGGAGAGTATTTTTTATAAACCACTCAATGTCAGAATGAAAATTGATGGTGTTTTAATTGAAGAATCTGTTTTCCTGATCACTTTTGCCAATGCATCGCAGTTTGGTAACAATGCTTATATTGCCCCGGCTGCCAGCATGACCGATGGCTTAATTGACGTGGTGGTTGTTCGTAAATTTGCAAAGATTTGGATGCCGGTATTTGGGATTGCGTTATTCTCCAAATGGATTCCAAAGTTGCCATTTGTTGATTGTTACAAAGCCAAACGGGTAGAGCTTGAAATCGCAAATACACCATATTATCATTTTGATGGAGAACCCGGAAAATTGAACCTTCTGGCTGTGATTTCAATGGATGATGAGAAAATATGGGTGAGGTGTAAGCGTGATGGCGATTAATGACGAATCTGCTTTTTTAGAAATACAATGAAAATAGCTGGGTGGTAAAAAAAGTTTCGTAAGGTATAAATCTTTATGAATAGTACATTTGTTATATCAAGTGATTCTGAATTGATTCGGATGTGACGGATATTTTAAGGATTTAAAACGAATAATTTAAAACCTATGATTTCAATAACCTGCCGTTTAAAAATGTCACAGATAATTGCCTTGTTCGTACTTACTTTTCCTTACGTATTACAAGCCAATATAAAGGTTGACAAGACTTCCACTCTCGATAAATCTAACTTTTCTTCTTCTCAAATTAGAAAACAGAATACCCGTATTGATAAAAAGATATTTACTACAATAGAGTTGCAAAATTTAAATTCTACCCACGGTACCAATTTTAAAGGCGCTGATGTAATTGTAAGCTATCAGCTTTCGCCTTCATTTTCTTTGGGCTTTGGAACCGAATATTCATATACCGGGTATCATTTTGACAATGGGTATAATTTAACCAAACTGAAGTTTCTGCCAGTATTTGCCGATTCAAAATTGGATATGACAAAAGGCAGAACGATTACTCCTTTTTTACATCTTTCAACGGGCATTTCATTTGCTAACTATTACAAAGAGGATGTCAATGCAATTGGAACACTCTATCATGTTTCGGAAAGTGGAATTTACGTTTATTCAGGATTCGGAGTTTCCTATAAACTGGGGAATTCGATTTCTACCTTCATTGAAACAGGATTTAAAGGATTTCATATGTCATTCAATGCTCTTGACATTAATCCACACGGGTTAACATTTCGAATAGGCGTTAAATTTTAAATTCCGGATTTATTCCTTTAAAAAAAGACAATAACAACAAAAAGCGCTAGTTTTCCGGAGGTTGTTGGATTAGTTTTCTGTTCAAAAAGTCTGGTTTGGAAATGGTAGCTTTATTGAAACTTTTGTCAAAATCATATGTTGCAAGCTTAATATTATAATAGTAGAATCTGATTTTTCAATCCGACTCATTAGCTTATCAAAAATTTCATATTCGAACCATTATACCAAACTGTCTTTTATTAGGTTCTGCTGAGAAATTGATTTGGGATAAACGGAAGTTTGAGCTATTTTTACAGCAGATTTTACTAAATATCTAATCATTTGAATATTTAAATAGATTGAGTATCTTATGCAACTTTAAATTTGAAATGTGAATCAATATATTATCTCATCTATTTACCTGAAAAGATATAAGTTATGGAGCCAAGAAGAATAGAAGAGGCGTGTATAAAATGCAAAGATCGCTGTTGTGCACGTTGTTTTGATGACGGAGAGGATAATATTTTCAATTGCCTTACTACCGATGAACTTGAACTTCTTGTAAAAGAAAAGCGGCATGTCGTTTTTAATGCCGGAGAAACCATTTTAAAGCAAAATACATCGGCTAGTCATGTTGTATGCATCAAACGTGGCCTTGCAAAAATTATAGCAGAAGGTGGTGGCGATAAAAAATTAATTCTGCGTTTGGTTGCAACACATTCCATATTAACTGGTGGAGGTATATTTATCGATGAAATCAGGCATTTTACAGTTCAGGCTGTTACTCAGGTTGAATGTTGTTTTATAGATTCTGAAAAGATATATGAATTGGTGTCGAATAATAGTCGCTTTGCCTTTGAATTATTGAAGCTAAATAACCAGCAAAACATCCAGATGTTGAATAATTTGGTTGGAATTACCCAAAAGTATATGCCTGGGAGAGTTTCCGATTTGTTATTGTACCTAAGGAATGAGATATTTCTTTGTAATCCTTTTGATACCCGGTTATCGAGACAAGAATTAGCAGATATGACCGGTATGACGATGGAAAGCTTTATCCGGATTTTGAAAGAATTTAAATCCTCTGGAATAATTGCTGTTGACGGAACCAATATACATATTCTTGACGAAGAAGCTCTACAGCTCATAAGTAGAAAAGGTTAAGTTTTTTTTTGCACTCTTAGATTGATATATATCAATCATTGTTCTGCCTTTAATCATTGCAATGCCTTCTAAACATCAATTGTCAGTTTTCAAAATAATCAGTTTAGGTTTCTACTTTAGCCAAGTATAAATACGTTTGCTATGCTTGCAACGTGAGGATAATAATAGTAACCTTAACATACTTATTTTATGAAACTTAACAATTTTTCCAAGCTTTTGCTTTCTGCATTTGTAGTCATGTGTATAGCTCCATCATGTGTAAAAGAAGGCCCAATGGGATTGACGGGTGCGACTGGGGCTGCCGGTACAAATGGTACAAATGGTAAAGATGCCAATGAAACATGTAAAGTGTGTCATACTTCTACCAAAGTAGATTTAATTGCTACGCAGTTCCAGTTTTCAAAACACGAATACGGCGAAGCTGCTTTTTCAGAAGCAGGAAATACAGGCTGTACTCCATGTCATGCTCAGGAAGCATTTAAATATGTCGTAGCGAACAATGTTCCGGCAACGTTTACTTTAAATACAGCAACTGGTAAGTATGTAAACAATTATAATACTGTGGCGTCTGCTGCATATGGTGAAATTGGTTGTTCAACTTGTCACAGCTCTTTACACACAACTTATGGAACTGCTGATTTGGCGTTCACTACTGTGGCTCCTGTTCCAATGACTATGTGGGGTGGTGCTAAAGTTATTGACCTTAAAGCTGATGGTGGAAAAAGTAACCTTTGTGTTAAATGTCACCAACCACGTCCATTCACTAATGCCTTAACAGGTAATGTTTTAGATTATAATGCTTTGGCTACTACAACTGGTGTAGTATTTGATGGCGACCCAGCTGGAAAAACTAACATTATTAAGCCAAGCTATAGAACACATACTCATTATGGTGCCATTGGTGCTGTTTATGCAGGTATGGGTGGAGTAGAATTCGCAGGTACATTACCTTATACCAGCTCAGCTCATACACAAGCTGCTTCTTGTATGGATTGCCATATGGGAACCATGGTTGGAAGATCGGGTGGACATACATTCAGTGCTGCCGGCAAATTCGATGGTTGTAACGTTGCAGGTTGTCACTCAACTGCTATCACAGCTGCTTCAACAACACTTTGGTTGAATCCACGTAACGAGATCAAAGCTCTTTTGGCTTCACTTGCAGCTAAATTAACAGTTGGTGGAGTTGAAATTATGAATAGAAATGGTGATTCAGCTTCAAATTTATGGTATGGTATTACTGCTAATAACTACGATGGTTATTTGAATATTTACGATCCAATTACCAATCCAACAGCACAGACCTATAATACCAAAAGCTTTAAGTATGTTGGAACACCTCCGGCAACATGGTCTGCAGACCAAATTGCTTATAATGCTACCTTACCAACTATTACTTTATCAAATGCGCAGATGGGTGCAATTATTAACTTCCAGTTGTGTTTGAGAGACTATAGTTTAGGTATTCACAACTTTGCTTATACCAAAGCTCTTTTGACTAATTCAATTGCTAAACTGTAATAAGGCGATAATAAAGAATATAAAAAGGGCTTCTTTTTTCAGGAAGAGAAGCCTTTTTTTGTATAAACTTTTAAAATGAATATTATGAAAAAGTATAGTATATTCCTTATTCTTGTTTTGTTATCATTGTTTTTGAATAGCTGTAAATACGATTTTGTGTTACCAGTTGAGGTTCCAGTTGTAAATCCAGGTGGTCAACCGGTTAGCTTTTCAACTCAGGTTGTACCGATTCTTACAGATAAATGCATTCTTTGCCATAGTTCTCAATCTCCAACGATGGGTGCGAGCGTAGCATTTACTCAGCTTGTACCTGGCTATGTCAATACAGCTTCCCCTGCAAGCAGTAAACTTTATGTTAATGCTACATCGGGAACTCATGGTGCAACTGTATCTGCGGCACAAGGTGCAGTCATTCTTCAATGGATAACAGAAGGAGCTAAAAACAATTAGTGATAACATTTAATATTCGCTGAAATGAAAAAAAATATCATATTTATAGCACTTCTTGCTTTTAGTTCACTTTACTCTTATGCACAAGATATAAAAACTGAAGCTCCAGCAGGAAAAGAAAAGGACTACCCGGCAAGTGCTACTTTTGAAAGCGGTAATCTGATTGATGCACAAACTGTTGTCATTCCAGATAAAAAAACTTTGGAAATGGTTATCCAGCATAAATTTGGAACCATTGAAAATGGACATTCTAATCTTTGGGGAATTTATGGATCATCGAACATTCGGATTGGTTTAAACTACGTTCCATTCAAGAATTTTCAGATTGGTGCTGGTATTATTAAGAGATACATGACTACAGACGTAAATGCAAAATGGACTGTTTTACAACAAACCCGTAAAAATTCAATGCCAATTTCTGTCATGTTATACGGTAATGTTGGGATTGACGGAAGAGCTGTCAGCGCATTTGCATCAGGAATGGTAAGGGAAGCTTATACCGGACCACTCTATCATTATCGATTTGATGATCGTTTGAGTTATTTCTCACAATTAGTTGTGGCAAGAAAATTTACCGAGTGGCTGTCACTTCAAGCTGCAGTAAGTTTTACCCATTACAATGCTGTTGGAACTCTCTATGATCACGACAAAGTTGGTGTTCACGCCAGTGGCCGGATCAAAGTATCACCTCAGGGATCGATTATATTCAACTACGATCAGCCATTGAAGATTAAAGAAATTTCAGAACAGCGTGAGTGGACAAATGCTCCAAAACCTAATTTAGCTTTTGGTTACGAAATTTCTACCGGAACTCATGCTTTCCAGATTTATATGGCTTCAACAACTTCGTTATTGCCACAAGAAAATATTATGTGGAACCAAAATAAAATGGATAAGACTGGCTTCGCCATTGGATTTGTTATTACAAGATTATGGGCTTACTAAGCTTAAGAAATTTATTTTTATAACTGTTTAAGTATTAAAATGGTAATATCCCTTATTTCTGGATATTACCATTTTTTAATGTAGAGTAGCCATTGTTTATTTTACATTGTTGAAAGCATTTACATTTTGTACTGTATACAAATGTTTTCTGAAATCCGAAAGGAGACGATGTAATCAACTTATAATTAGATCAAAAAATGAAATTTCGGTTGGTAGTATTGTTTTCAATACTTTTATATAGTACTTCGCTTGAGCTCAATGCTCAATCATATCAAAATGCAGCGCATCATCCTTGTTTAAAGTGTCATTCCAATCAATCTTATTCTTTTCATAATTCGGTCACCAATAAGGAAATGAAGAGGTTGATGAATCCATATTATATTCTTGACACAGTTGCAATGACTGCAGGAGTGCATAAACAGTTCGATTGTACGGATTGCCACTCTTCAGAATACGGAACATATCCGCATCAGGCCAATTTGAAACTTGAACCTTTAAGTACCTGTCTTGATTGTCATGGCGGTGATGCCTCATTTGCTAAATATCAATTCGAGCGGATTGATGAAGAGTTTAAAAAGAGTGTTCATTACAAAGCGTACGGTGACAATTTTACCTGTACAAAATGTCACAGTCAGCATACTTACAAGGCCACGGCCAGGACAAGTGACAACGTTCTCGAGATAGTTGATTACAGCAATAAAATGTGTCTTTCGTGCCACAACGACATGAAAAAGTATAAACTGGTTTCTGGTCACGATAATCCTAAATTAGTTCAGATTCACGAATGGTTACCTAATCAGGAGTTGCATTTTCAGCATGTTCGGTGTATTGAATGTCATACTGAAGTTGTTGATAGCTTGATGGTTTCACACGATATACTTCCAAAGGAGAAAGCTTTGCGAAAATGTGTTGAATGCCATTCGGCGGACTCAAGGTTAAAAGCATCATTATACAAGTATCAGAATTTACAGAAACGTTCTGAAAAAGGTGATCTGAATACAGTATTGGCTAACGAATCATATATCATCGGGTCTCATCAAAGTCCAATTCTAAAATTAGCAAGTATTATCATTTTCCTTCTCACTTTGATTGGTATTGCAATACATAGTTTTTTCAGAATTATAAAAAAAAAATAGAATGTCGGCAATTGAAAAAATATATTTGTATCCGTTGTGGCTACGTATCTGGCACGGATTTAATGCATTGGGAATAATTACATTAATTGTTACCGGAATTTCAATGCAATCAAGTATTGAATCGGCACATGTGGTTGGGTTCAATATGATTGTAAATATTCATAATGTCGCTGGTATAATTGTTACACTAAGCTATTTTTTCTATTTTATTGGAAATATAGTTACACCCAATGGCAAATACTACATCATTAAGCCTCAAGGTTTTTTAAAGAAACCAATTAAGCAGGCGATTTACTATGCCTGGGGAATGTTTCATGGGATGACAGCGCCCTTCCCGATATCAGAGAAAAGAAAATTCAATCCACTTCAAAAGTATATCTATATTATTGTCATGTACATGGCAGTTCCAGTTGTAATTATTACAGGTATTGCGCTTTTGTTTCCTGAAATAATTATTGATAAGGTTTATACTTTCAGTGGGGTATTTGTGACTGCGATCTTTCATTCAGCAATGGGATTCTTTATTTCTATCTTTTTGGTTATTCATTTGTATATTGCTTCGATTGGGAAGTCACCACTTACAAACTTCAAAAGCATTATTAACGGCTGGCATCAAGTTCATTAGTGCCTGATTTTATACTTGAATTACATTTTAAAATAGCTTGAATGGATTGACAAATATCATCGGTTTGGTTATAGGATAGGGTGAAGATTTTGAGGATTTTTGATGCTTATACACGAGAAGACATATGAGAGAGAATTATAAGCTTTTTGTATCGCAAAATTTAAATGGAAATTGTGAAAAAATATTTTCAGCAAACCGGAATACTCACGTTCCCGATGCTGATCTGTTAATCAGTTTCAAAACATACGGCAGAATTTTTTTAATTGCCTTCCTGCTTTTATTTACTGTATCTAAAATATCGGCACAAACTAACGACGATTGCTTGTCATGTCACGATGATGCCGGATTGACAACAGTCAGATCAGGAAAGAAAGTTTCTCTCTACATTAAACCGAATGCCCTGGAGCATTCAGTACATCAGAAGATTGAATGTGCGGCCTGTCACACCGATGCGGCTGTTAAGGATTTTCCTCACCCGGAGAACCTAAAACCGGTAAATTGTGGGATTTGTCACGAAGATGCAAAAGATAAATATTTCAGAGGCGTTCATGGACGAGCTTTTCTGGCCAACGAAAAGTATGCTCCTACCTGCAAGGAATGCCAT
>Ga0302296_1002801_pt1 | contig 11513 bp, 6 predicted proteins | sample III_Fen_N3_1_FD_194546 | JGI IMG/M metagenome (GOLD analysis project Ga0302296, IMG submission 194546) | Peat permafrost microbial communities from Stordalen Mire near Abisko, Sweden - III_Fen_N3_1 | ecosystem: Environmental > Terrestrial > Soil > Wetlands > Permafrost | place: Sweden: Abisko... | reverse complement strand
TAAACCGGAAATTCTTATGTCACTGGAAATAACAGGAGACAATTCTGACGAAGATTGCTTTACCTATGAAATAAATAATGGAGAAATGCAACTAACAGGACTTACAGAAAAAGGAAAACAGAGAGAAACGCTTATTGTGCCTGTTTCTCATGAAAAAATGGCTGTCACTAAAATTAGTGAAGAAATCTTTGCAGGAGATGAAAATATTAAAACCATAGTTCTTCAGGAAAACATTACTTCTATAGAAGATTCTGCATTTAAGGATTGCAAAAATCTTACCAGTATAAAATTATTAAATCTTAATCCAGGGGAATGCAGTGTGGGACAAAAACTGTTGGAGGGAACAAATGCATCTATAGTTGTAGATGAAAAGGCACTTTCTGATTATAAACTGAATTATTTCTGGTCTGTTTATTCGGACCGGATTGTTTCGGAATAGAGAATATTAAATAGAGATTAGAAAGTTGAGAATTGAAAGCAAAGATTAGTATAAGATTATTTTAAGGTTTCCTTAAGGTAGAACCTGTTTGCAGTTAAGATACAGATGATATCCTAAGTTCATAACAAAGAAACAATGAAGAGTGAGCAAAGGAGATTATTATGTGGACAAGAGTTGATTTAAAAAACAAAGCAAAAGAATCATTAAAAAGAAATTACTGGAAAGCGGTATTAATAGCATTATTTTTATCGATTTTATCAGGAGGTATTGGAAGTAACAGTGGATGGAAATTTGACCAAAGAACAAATTATACGAACATGAGCAATCCGGAAAATATTCATAATATTAGGGACTTAAGGGAAGCATTAACCGGAAACAATTTGGGACAAGGTTTCGATAAGATGGTTCAGGAGTTTACCGGTGCTAATCAGGTGGAAGTATTTGCAGCAGCGTTTGTTATTTTTATAGTTGTAATGATCATTATTCTGATTGTAACGGCGATTATGCTTTTGATTTCAGCTTTCTTAATCAATCCACTGATTGTTGGTATCAGAAGATTTTTCGTACAGGATCTTGATCACAAAGCAACAGTAAGTGAGATTGCTTACGGCTTTGACAATAGTTATAAGAATATTGTCCTTACCATGTTTTTAAAGAATTTATTTGTTTTCTTATGGTCACTGCTTTTAATTGTGCCTGGTATCGTAAAAGCATATGAATACAGAATGATAGTCTATATCTTAGGAGAAAACCCAGGAATGGACAGACACGCAGCCTTTGCATTAAGCAAAGAAATGATGACAGGACAAAAATGGAATGCATTTGTGCTTGATTTATCCTTTATTGGATGGCATATCCTAAGTCTTTTCACAGTTGGATTATTAAATGTTTTCTATGTAGCACCTTATCAGTACCACACAAATGCTGCATTATATAATTCTTTGAAAAAAGTTGAAAACAGTGATACAATTTAAACAGAAATAAAAACAGTGATACAATTTAAACAGAAATAACATAATCGGCAGTCCAGAAAAGGATTGCCGATTTTTGGGCATATGCCTGGGGGAGTAATTATGGTGGCAGGAAAATCAGGACATACCATACTAATTGCAGATGACGAACTGGAAATAAGGGATTTACTGCGACTTTATCTTGAAAAAGAGGGTTATCAGGTGGTAGAGGCAGTGGACGGACTAGATGCACTTGCAAAATTTGAAAAAATGAATATTGACCTGGCGGTGTTGGATGTTATGATGCCGGGACTTGATGGTTTTCATCTGTTGAAGAAAATTCGCGAGACCAGCAACATTCCTGTATTGATTTTATCGGCAAGAATTGCTGATAACGATAAAATTCTGGGTCTTGATCTTGGGGCAGACGACTATCTTACAAAACCCTTTAATCCATTGGAAGCAGTGGCACGAATTCAGTCAAATCTCAGACGCTATGATTCTATGGGTGGAAAAAAACAGGAAATCATAGAAATCCTGGTCAGAAACCTAAGGCTTGACACAGAATCCTGCGTACTTTACAGGGAAGAAAATTCCATTGAACTTACGTCAGTAGAATTTCGCCTGATGAAACTTTTTATGGAAAACCCGGGCAAAGTATTTACCAAACAACAATTGTTTGAACAGGGCTGGGGTGAAGATTTTATAGTGGCAGATAACAATATTATGGTTTGCATCAGCAAGTTGCGGGCTAAATTATCAGAAGATGCCAATGAATACATAAAAACCATTCGAGGTCTTGGCTACCGCCTGGAGAAAGAATAATGAAAAAAGAAGATATAACAATAAAAAAAGAAGAAGAAATAACAATAAAAGAAAAGATAAGAATAAGACAAGATGCAAAAATAAAGGAAGAAAATAACAAATCCCTGAAAAATTATCTAATCAAACGATTTATTCTGATTATTTTAATGGTTGCAGTCAGCGAAGGGCTTATCAGTGCTCTTTTTTCGGAATTTTTATATCCCTTAATTTCAAAGCTTCTTGTATATTCGGATATCCAAATAACAAATTTCTCATCCGGAATATTATCAAATATGGTTCAGGTTATTTTGGCGCTGATTGTTATCTGCATTATTTCGATTCTTCCAAATTATATCTCGGATGCAATTACGGTAATTTTCCAAAGGTTTAATCTGGATGTATTGCAAATCAAGGTAGAGACAAAATTACCGGTGGAATTAGGTTCGGCATGGATCGAACAACTATATTATTTTGGACTTCTTCTTTTATTTATGCTGATACTATTTATAATTTTACTGCCCTATCTTATAGCTGCAATTTCCTTTGGACTTATGGTTTCCAAAAAAGTAGAAGGCCCCATACATCGTCTGACTGAGGCAATGGAAGAGGTAAGCGCAGGAAAATTAACCACCAGATTAAACTTTGATACAGAACATGAATTTACCCTGATGCGCAATACTTTTAATGAGATGGCGGCGCAAATGGAGCAGAATGCAAAAGAGAAAAAGGAATTTGAGAAACGAAGAAATTTACTCCTTTCTGATATTGCACATGACCTAAAAACCCCAATTACCACCATATCCGGTTATGCTACCGCATTATCTGACGGACTGATTCAGGATCCTGAAAAGGAAAAGCAGTATCTGGCAGCCATAAAAGCCAAATCACTACGCATGGATGAACTGATTATGCTCTTGTTTGAATATGTGAAACTCGATAGTGAAGGTTTTTCCTTAAGCAGAAAAGAGCTGGATGTGGCAGAACTTTTAAGGGAAAATATTGCCTTATTATATACAGATTTTGAGAATAAGAAGATGGAAATTGATATGGAAATACCTGATGAGAAAATATTATATGATATAGATTCCATCCAGTTTTCCCGCGTCATAGCTAACTTGCTTAATAATGCAATCCGATATAATCCTGACGGAACCCTGGTATCAATCAAGATGAAAATTGGAAATGAGCTAAAAATAACAATTGGCGACAATGGAACCCCCATTGCAGAAGCAATTGCAGAACACATCTTTGAACCCTTTGTAACCGGAGATGAATCACGCAATACCACTCGTGGAAGCGGTCTGGGATTAAGTATTGCAAAAAAAATAGTGAATATGCATGGTGGCGAACTGGTATTAGATACGGGTGAAAATGCAGAATATACGAAAGCATTTATCATTACGCTGCCGGTAGAGGAAACATGCAATAATGAGGTGTAAATGGCTGAAATCAAGAAAGGTAAAAAATGAAAGGAAGGACGGTTTTCCCCTTGTTGAAAACCAGTTCCGGGAGTACAATTAAGGCAGGAAAATTCTAGTAGGAGGTTATTGCTATGGAAAATCAATCAGAAAAAGATACAAAATCCCCATCCCAACTAATTGATGAAAGAATAGAAGAACTTGGTGACTGGCGAGGACAGATGCTTTCAAAGCTTCGTAATCTGATAAAGGAAGCTGATCCTGAGATAATGGAAGACTGGAAATGGAGAGGAACACCGGTGTGGTATCAGGATGGAATGGTATGTACCGGAGAAACATATAAAAGTGTCGTGAAAATTACATTTGCCAAAGGAGTTTCCATGGAAGATCCATCACATCTTTTTAATTCAAGTATGGATGGAAACGCCAGAAGAGCTATTGATATTAAGGAAGGGGAAGAAATTAACGAAGAAGCGTTCAAAGAACTAATACTAGCTGCAATTGCACTGAATAAACCTGGAAAGACTACACGTAAAAGTAAGAAAACAGAATAGGCAGTCGAAGCATGACTAATTGTAATTTAAATATAGATAAAATAAAAACATCCTTTTGGGATGTTTTTTTGTTGTATAAAAATACTGGGTAAAATAATCACACCACTTTAATAAATGGGATACTGAAATTAAGTTTATGTTTTTTTAAAATAGAAACATAGATAAAAGGTGAGAGGAGTGCGCTATGAAAATAGAATTTTTAAATTTGCAGGGAGATTTTAGAGTAGAAGATGCGGATAATAATAGCTATCTTTATTTTCCAATAGGTAACGAATCCGGAATTATGTCAAATATTACTCCAACATTGAAGGGAGATAATAAAACCGGACAGAATTCTTTTTTGCTTGAACCGGTTAGTGCAGAAGACTTACATGAATCCAGAATAGGGAGGAACCTTTGGTTTCGTGTCCCGGGAAAAGGTATCTGGGCTGCCAATGGATGTTCACCACAACAAATATATGAGAAGTTTCATGGGCATGACGGCAATCAGGAAACGGTGACTGTGGAAGCTGGAAAATTATGGCATACTATGACCCGCTACAACAGGAAGCTGGGATTAAAGGTAAAAATAATAAATTATGTTCCGGTAGGACATCAGACCGAAATAATGAAAGTGATAGTGGAAAATACCGGAGTTACATCGATTAATCTTGAACCGATAATCGCAGTACCTATCTATGCCAGAAGCGCAGATAATCTCAGAGATCACAGGCATGTAACAAGCTTACTTCACAGGATTTTCGTAAAAGATGAGGGCATTGAGGTTATTCCGACCCTATCTTTTGATGAAAGAGGCCATGGAATTAATCGAATAAGCTATGGTGTTTATGCCAGAGATGAAAATGGGAATCGGCCAGTAGCTTTTTATCCGATATTGGAAGAATTTCTTGGAGAAGGGGAAAATCTAGATCATCCCAAAGCAGTTATGGATTCAGCATATGCAAAAAAAATAGCAGTAAAGCCTGGAGATAGCAGGAATGGGTTTGAAGCAATGGGAGCCATGGAAATGGCTGCAGTTTCTCTATCTCCAGGTGAAAATAAAATATATTATATAGCTTTAAGCTATGACAGGCAGGGCATTGAACTTCTTGAACCGGAAATGGAAAAAGCAGCTTTTTTAGAGACCCAAGAATTCTGGCAGAATCAAACCGGGATAGAGGTGATCACCGGAAGTCATAATTTTGATTCCTGGCTGAAATGGGTTTGTATTCAACCAACACTTCGCAGGATTTATGGTTGTTCTTTTCTTCCCAATCATGATTATGGCAGAGGAGGCAGAGGATATCGGGACTTATGGCAGGATAGCCTCGCGCTATTATTAAATTCAAAAGAATCCATACGTGACCAGTTGGTAAATTATTTCGGTGGTGTACGAATAGACGGTAGCAATGCCACCATAATTGGAAAAGAACCTGGTGAATTTGTGGCTGACCGTAATTCCATTGTCCGCATGTGGATGGATCATGGGGTTTGGCCTATGATTACAACTTTGCTTTATGTTAACCAAACAGGTGATTACGAGATTCTACTTGAGGAAAAAACATACTTTAAAGACGCTCTTCTTTACAGAGGGATTGAAAGGGATGGCTTATGGCAGGAACAGGTAAAAGAACTTCATACTCACTCTAATGAGGTATACCGTGGTTCTATTTTGGAACATATTCTGATTCAGAACCTTACCGCTTTTTATGATGTTGGAAAACACGGTCACCTTCGCCTTCTGGGTGCTGACTGGAATGATGCCCTGGATATGGCAGTTGAGAATGGTGAAAGTGTAGCTTTTAGTGCTGCATACGCGGGCAACCTTGAAAATTTAGCACTGTTATTAGAACAACTTGAAAAAGAAAAAGGGCTGGCTGTTGTTGAACTGGCACAGGAAGTATCCTTACTTATGGGGCAGGATGTCAGTCAATATGAAGATACTGTAAAAAAGCAGGAAATTCTAAAAAACTACTGTGCCTCAGTCGGGAGCTATATATCGGGGAAAAAAATTAAAATTCCTATGGGAAAAATCTGTGAGGATCTGTTGGTAAAAGCTGATCAGCTGAAGCGGAATATTCGAAAAAAAGAATGGTTATCGATGGATGGAGATAGGGAAAGCGGATGGTTCAATAGTTATTATGATAACCATAGCAGACAAGTTGAGGGTGTTTTCCCAGAAGGAGTCCGCATGATGCTTACGGGGCAGGTGTTTACCATTATGAATCGTATTGCTTCCGATGAACAGATTCCAAGAATGGTAAAAGCAGCGGATGATTATCTTTTTGATGTTAAAGCAGGAGGTTACCGCCTGAATACAAATTTTCATGAGCTGAAAACTGATCTTGGGAGAATGTTTGGCTTTGCTTATGGAACAAAAGAAAACGGAGCTGTTTTTTCCCATATGGCGGTAATGTACGCCTATGCACTTTATTCCAGAGGATTTGTGGCAGAAGGTTATAAAGCATTGAATCAGTTGTTTCTTCAGGTTGCGGACAGTGAAACCAGCATTATGTATCCGGGAATCCCTGAATACTTTAACCAGAAGGGCAGGGGACTTTACTGTTATCTTACCGGAGCCGCCAGCTGGTATATGTTCACTATGCTTACCCAGGTATTTGGTGTCAGAGGCAAGCTTGGGAATCTTACGCTGGAACCTAAACTTTTAGTAGAACAGTTTGATAACAAGGGTGAAGCCTCAATAACATCCTGGTTTGCAGACAAAAAAATTACAGTGATATATGAAAATCCAGAGTTCAGGGAAATTGGTGACTATGAAATTGAGGAAATCTGGCTGGACGATCAGCTTTATCAACCGGTCGGCCGAGAACCTGTTATAAAAAGAAAAGATTTGGCACAACTGGATGAAACGAAGGGACATACAATTCGAATAAAACTGGCTTAGGAGATGCGTGATAAGTAGCGCGGAAATGAGGAATTAAAATGATAGATCATTTAAATAGATACATTATCGAGAATTATGGGAAAAAATCAGTGTTTTCTAATTTTCTACCAGGCATCAGTGGAGAAATGGGAATTCCACTATGGTGTTTTTATGTTAACCGAGGACAGGCGGTTTCCAGTTTTGGGATAGCAGATAAGGATCATTCCATTATGCAGTTCTATCCGGCACATCAATCCTATCAGAATACAAAGAGACTAGGATTTAGAACCTTTATAAAGACGGAAGGTAAAGTTTTTGAAGCTTTTTTGGAGGAAGAAAATCCTCACAGAATGGCTATTTCCATGAATGGTTTAGAAATACAAGAGGAAAGCGAAGAAGCAAAATATGGAATACGGGTACAGTATCATACCTTGCCTATGGAATCTGTACCTGGCCTTATCAGAACCGTCACAATTGAAAATAGAGATAACAAAGAACATACCTATGAAATTCTGGATGGCATGGCTGCGGTTCTGCCTTTTGGAGTGAGACTATCAGATATGACAGAAATGGGACAGACCTGTAAAGCCTGGATGCAGACATTAAATTTAGAAACAGGCTATCCATTTTTTACCTTAAGGGCTAGTATGGAAGATTCTGCAGAAGTAAATGAAATAAAGGGAGGAAACTTTGGATTTGCATTGGATCAGGAAGGGCAAAATCTCCCGGTAATTGTTAGCAGTAATCTGATTTTCGGATACGACACAGCGATGGGAAAACCTGTACATTTTCAGGAAGAAAAACTGCAACATATCCTGGGAGAGAGGCAAAGAACCGAAAATGAGCTTCCCTGCTGTTTTTTTGGATTAACAATGAAACTTAAACCTGGAGAAACCAAAACTTTTCATGAATTATATGGTCAGATAGAAGAAATAGAAGCGCTGGTCGAACTGAAAAAGAAGGCAATGGAACCAGAGTATTTTTCCATAAAAGAAAAAGAAGCTGAAGAACTTCCCTGGAAAATCACAGATAAAATAGGGACAAAAACAGGAAATGAACTTTTCGACCTTTATTGCAGACAGGCATATCTGGACAATATACTTCGGGGTGGTGAACCAACCCTGATTGGGAAAAATAAGGTTTTTTATCTTTATTCCAGAAAACATGGTGATATGGAAAGGGATTATAACTATTTCCGGCTTCTTCCGGAATATTACTCTCAGGGCAATGGAAATTTTAGGGATGTGAATCAGAATCGTAGGGTTGATGTGCGTTTTTCACCGTATGTTGGAACTGATAACATTCGCTTATTCTATAATGCAATACAAATAGACGGATATAACCCTCTTGGTATTGAAAAAATGACATTTTTATTAAATTCAGAAGAAGCGGGTTTATATGGAATTTTGAAAGAATTTCTGGAACAGCCTTTTACACCGGGAGCGCTTATGCATCATCTGGTTCTGGAAAATAAAAAGGAGTTGTTTGAAGAAATTATAGAGATGTCCCAAGCAGCTGGGAAAACTGATTTTTTAGATGGTTATTGGTCAGATCACTGGACTTATAACCTGGACCTTGTTGAGGAATACCTGGCAGTATTTCCAGACCATAAAGAGGAACTTCTGACTGGTAACAGAGATTATACCTTTACTATAGGAAAAGAATTTATTCTTCCTGGTAGAAAACGGTATGTGGAAACTAAAAGAGGAATAAGGCAATATCATTTTCTGGAAAGAAATGACAGATATCAGCCGGATACATTTTTGAGAAATCAAAAGGAAAAAATAGTTAAAATAAATCTGCTTGAAAAAATACTGTTGTTAGGAATATTAAAAACAGCAGCGTTAGACCCGTTTGGAATGGGTGTGGAAATGGAAGGTGGAAAGCCAGGCTGGTATGATGCACTAAATGGACTTCCAGGATTGCTTGGTTCCTCCATGGCTGAAACTTATGAACTCAGACGTGTCCTGGAATTTATAATTAATGCCGGGCTGAATCAGAACAGCATAATTGTTTTGCCGGAAGAATTAAGTATCTTAATGGAAGCTCTTGCCGACTCCACAGAAGAATATCTCAAAAATAACTGCAGTGAAAAAATGTCATTTTACAGGAAACGTCAAGAAGCACTGGAAAAATATCGTTCAGCTGTCCACTATGCAACCAGCGGAATGGAAGTTACTTATCATTACAATCAGATAGTAGATAAAGTCAAAATACTGTTTGAAGGAGTAAAAGCAGGGATAGAAGAAGCTATGGAGATTGCTAAAGCAGAGAAAAGGGGAATATGCCCAACTTATTTTACCTATAGAGTAACTGACTTTGAAAAGACCAATGAAGGAATAGAAATTATTAATGTTATTCAGGAAAATGTACCGGATTTTCTGGAAGGAAGTGTGAGGTATCTGAAAACCGGTATTTCAAAGTTGGAGAAAAAGAATCTTTACAATGCTATTCGTAACAGCAATTTATATGATGAAAAACTTTCCATGTACAAGGTAAATGCTGGACTTGATCAGGCAGGAATTGAAATCGGAAGAGCGAAAGCATTTACACCGGGATGGCTTGAAAATGAATCGATATGGCTTCATATGGAATATAAGTATTTGCTGGAACTGCTAAAAGGAGACCTAAAAGAGGAATTCCTGGAAGATTTTCTCAAAGTACTGATCCCTTTTCAGAAAGAAGAAATATATGGAAGAAGCCTCCTTGAAAACTCTTCTTTTCTGGCAAGTTCAGCAAATCCGGATCCTACGATACATGGAAAGGGATTTGTTGCCAGACTTAGTGGGTCTACGGTAGAGTTCATCCATATGTGGCAGATAATGATGTTCGGAAAACAGCCTTTTTTTATGGAAAAGGATAATGACGGGCAGACAAAGCTGGTCCTGAGATTTTCCCCGCTGATACCAGAATATTTGATAGGAGAAGATTGTAAGATAGAAGCAATGTTTCTTGGGAAAATCAAGGTGATTTATCAAATGCCGGATAGGAAAACAGTGAATATGGAGGATACGGAAATAATATCCTATGAAATTGATAAAATTCTAGTAGAGCAGAATATGATTATTGGAGACCTGGCAGAACGTATCCGAAGAGGTGACGTAGGTTGTATCAAAGTAGTAATTGGAAGAAAGAAAGGAAATAGGGATCTATGAAAATAAAAAAAATAGTGACGCGCTTTGGGGAGGGGATTTTCTGGCAGGAAACACAAGAAGAACTTATAGGGTTAAATCCCATGAATGCCATCTGTCTGTATCCTGAAAAGTCATATCAGGAAATCAAAGGATTTGGGGGAGCCTTTACAGAAGCAGGGGCCTACAATCTTTCCCTGTTATCGGTGAATTTACAAAAACAATTTACAGAGGCTTATTTTGGTAAGGTGGGACTTGGCTATAACCTTTGCCGTACACATATTAACAGTTGTGATTTCAGTCTTGGAAACTATGCGTATCTGGAAAAAGAAACCGATCAGTTTCTGTCGGGATTTTCACTGGACAGGGATAAACGTTATCTGATTCCGATGATTCAAATAGCTAATACTGTAGCAAAAGAAGAAATCCAGCTTCTTGCTTCACCCTGGAGTCCTCCGGCATTTATGAAAACAAACGGGGAAATGAATAATGGAGGTCAGCTGAAAAGAGAATATTATGGTATGTGGGCAGATTATATTGTCCGTTATATTCAGGAATATGAAAAACTAGGAATTCGAATTGCTATGTTGACTGTTCAAAACGAGCCACAGGCATTACAAACATGGGACTCTTGTATCTATTCGTCAGAGGAAGAAAAAATAATGGTTCGTGATTATCTCGGACCGGCACTGGAGAAAAACGGATTATCCTCTGTAAAGATACTTATATGGGATCATAACAAAGAAATTGTGTATGAAAGAGCAAAAGAAATCCTGGAAGATGAAAAAGCTGCCCGGTATGTTGCAGGAGTAGCTTTTCACTGGTATTCGGGAGATCATTTTGAGGCAGTGGCGCTGGTAAAAGAAAGTTATCCTGAAAAGGAACTCTATTTTACGGAAGGATGCGTTGAGTATAGTAGGTTTGCAGATTCCAGTGAAACAGCAAAAGCTGAAATGTATGCCCATGATATAATCGGGAACTTTAATAGTGGAATGAACGGATATATGGACTGGAATCTTCTGCTGGACGAAAAAGGAGGTCCCAATCATGTTCATAATTACTGTGCAGCTCCGATTATGTGTAATCCTGCGGAAAATACCATTGAAAAAAGAGCCAGCTATTATTATATTGGTCATTTTAGCCGGTATGTAAAAAGAGGTGCGAAAAAAATTGCGGCTTCCAGATTTACACAAAAACTGGAGGTGGCAGCGTTTATCAATCCGGATGGAGAAAGAGTAGTGGTAGTTTTAAACCAGACAGACAAGAAAATCGCATTTTCCATGAAAGAATGGGAAATGGGAGGAGTTCTTGAGATAGAGGGACACTCAATTATGACCATCTGTTATAGTCCTGA
>Ga0302296_1002796_pt1 | contig 11519 bp, 1 predicted proteins | sample III_Fen_N3_1_FD_194546 | JGI IMG/M metagenome (GOLD analysis project Ga0302296, IMG submission 194546) | Peat permafrost microbial communities from Stordalen Mire near Abisko, Sweden - III_Fen_N3_1 | ecosystem: Environmental > Terrestrial > Soil > Wetlands > Permafrost | place: Sweden: Abisko... | reverse complement strand
ATGTTTGATTAGAACAAGCGAAAATTCTAATGCAGCCCCTACTCCATTTGCAGTAATTATATTTCCATCTTCAACAACAGGTGCAGGTATAAAATTTGCACCAATTAAAAATTGCTCAACACCAGGATAGCACGTTGCATTTTTATCAGTTAATAAACCTAAACCACCAAGAATTTTTGGTGCTGCACAAATTGCTGCAGTTAGTTTATTTTCTAAACAATGTTTCTTTACTAATTCTTTTAACGGTTGAAATGCATTTAAAGAATCAGTACCAGGCCCTCCCGGTAATAATAATAGATCAGCATCAGAAAAGTTAGTAGCCTCAAACAAACAATCTGCAATAACAGTAATATTTCTAGCTCCCTTAACCTGAAGCGACCCATTAATTGCAACTATTTTAACATCTAAATTTGCTCTTCTTAAAATATCTACTGGTGTAAGTGCTTCCACTTCTTCAAAACCATCAACTAAAAACATGTAAACTTTTTTACTCATATTTTATATTTTTTATGGATTATTAATGTGTAATTTAAACACTTTGTTGATACAATTCAAATCCAAAGATACTAAAAAATTAATTGAAACATACATTCAACTAGCTTTCAACCCAATCTACACAAGACTTTGAAAAGGAACCATTTAAACACATTAAATTCGTTTATATTTAATGTTTTTTGAAACTTAATTAATACATATATCGTATATTTGAGCGATATTATTTTTATAGTTTCAGTAATGTAAGGTAATACGCAACTATACAGAATTGAGTCAAGTAAAAATTTGGATATTACTAACAAACAGGGGAAAGAACTTTAATTTAAGTGCTTATGGTGAAGATGAGAAAAGTAATAACATTATTATTATTTAGCGTTTTAATAAATGCTGGTTTATTTGGTCAAAGTATAGGTGATTATAAATCAAAAACAACAGGATCGTGGAATTGGTCAACAGCTACAAATTGGTCAACATACGATGGTTCAGGATGGATTGATGCAAGTGATTTTCCAGGACAAAATGGACCAGCAGGAGCTGTAACAATATCAGACAATGCACAAATAATATTAGACCAAGATATATCCAATATTTCTTCATTAATCATTTCTGGTTCTAATTATAATACTAGTTTAAGTTTTGGTGGTGCATTTTCTTTAACAGTATCTGGAGATATAACATTCTCAATTCCAAATTCATCTTCAGTAGTAAATAATTTAGATATATCAACTGGAAAACTATATTGTTCTTCAGTTATTATGTCTTCGACTTTAGATGATTCTAAAGTTCAAAGTATTTCAATATCAACGGGAGAATTAAATGTAAGCAATAATTTAACGATACCAAGTCTTATTCAAAATTCGTTAACAATTTCAAGTACAGGTATACTTCGAGTAGGGAATTCATTCATATCTACTGGGTCAATAAGCTTAAATGCAAATTCAACCATTGAGTTTAATGGAGGCAATCAAGATATTAATGCTATAAGTGGTGGATATGCAAAAGTTAATTTATTAGGAACTGGAGTCAAAAAGTTGCTGTCATCGATTATTGTAAATGGCGATTGGAATATTAACTCAGGAATAGAATTAAATGATGGCGGATATTCAATAATTGGAGCAACAGGTAAACAGTTTAATGTATTAGCTGGAGCAACATATACAACATTACAAAACACAACAGCAACACTTTTTCCTAAAGATGCAACTTGTTCATTTAATGCTGCAAGTATTCTAAATTTAAATGGAAGTGGAAATTATTTGTTACCAACATCTCCTGCAACTTATGGTACGATTTCAATAAATGGAACTAGTACAGTTACACTTTCAGGTGCAATATCTGTTGGTGGTGATGTAAATATTAATACAGGTTCAAAATTCGCTGATGGTGGTTTTGCTATTTCTGGAAATGTAGGATCTTTTCGTGTTGCATTAGGAGCAATTTATTCCACTTCACAAACCAATTCGAGTTCTCTTTTCCCAGCATTGGCTTCAAATATTATTTTGGATCCTAATAGTACTGTAAATTTTATTGGATCAGGAAATTATTCATTACCAACTTTACCGAGTTCGTATGGGGCAATAACAATTAGTGGAACAAGTACTGTAACTCTATCGGGACCATTAACTGTAAACGGCGATTTTACAGTTAATACAGGAGTTGTCTTAAATGATGGAGGATATGTAATTACAGGGAATGCAAGTAAAAACTTCAATGTATTATCAGGAGCAACATATACAAGTCAATCGTCAACACCTTCATTCCCTTTAAATTCAGTAATTTTATTAAATAGCAATAGTACAATTAACTTCAATGGAAGTGCTGATTATTCATTACCAACAAGCCCCACATCATACGGTACTATTAATTTAAATAATACGAGTACTGTAACAATTACAGCAACTGTTACAAGTTCTTTAACAATAAATGGAAATTTAAACATCAATAGTTTTGTTGAATTATATGATAATACGTTTTCTATTACAGGAACAGCAGGTAAACTATGTAATGTAGGAGCAAATGCTATATACACAACTTCAAGAACTGCAACATCATGGTTTCCAACAGTAATGACAACAAATTTAGACCCCAATAGTACTGTTAATATTAATGGTAATGGTAGCTATACAATTGTAAATTTACCTTTAAATTTTGGACATTGCAATTTTAATAGTACGGGAACTCATACCTTATCGTCTTCAATTACGATAAAAGGGAATTTATTAATATCTGCTGGAACACTTGCAGATGGGGGGAAACAAATCATAGGTAATACTACGGGAACTTTTACAATGCTAAATGGAACAGTACTTACATTAGGTTCAACAACAACGGCTACTTTATTCCCTACATTATTTGTACCCGCAAACGTATCAATAAGTAATCCTCCATTAATTAGTACAACCGTATCTTATTCTTCAAATATACCTCAATCTATTTCTTCAATACCAACATACAGCAATTTAACCCTATCAACATCAGCAACATCTTCAATTCAAAAATCAATTGACGGTAATACAACGATAAATGGTGTTTTAACGATAAATGGTTATAACAATCTAAATGATAATGGATATATAATTAATTGTAAAGGCAATATAGCAATTAATACAAATGCAACTCAAACTGGATTAGGTAAACTTTTACTTAACGGCACTTCAAATCAAACAATTAGTGGATTAGGTTCGATAAATAATCTAGAAATTTCAAATACTGGTTTTATTACGAATTTGGCTAATGATTTTATTGTTAATGGGGATATCAAACTTTCATCAGGGTCATTTACTCTAGGAGGACGAAAACTTTCAACAAGCGGAAATATAACCATTGAAACTGGAACCGTTTTTACAGTTAATAGTAATGCAACTCTGAAAGTTACTAGTGGTAAATCAATTACAAATAATAGTGGTAAGTTTTCTGTTACTGGAATATCTGCTGCTAGTCCAGCCAAGGTAACTATTAATGGAACTACAGGTCAATTTACATACACACAAAATGGGACAGCAGATTTATCTGCAAACTATTATGAATTTGATAATTGTGAATTATTTTTAACTGGAGCGTCAACGGTAACTGGAAATTTAAGCTATGGTACTTTTTCAACGATTGGTTCAAACTCGAATTCAGCATATATAAATTTTGATAATTTTACTCAATCAATAGGACCAACATTAGTTACTTTCAATACTGGTCCAACGTACAATATTAGAAATACAGGAAGTGCTGTAATTACTTTCTCGTCAGCAAGTGGAACATATATTGGTGTATTAAATCAAGATCCTGCGACTATTATTGCAAATGTAATTTGGAATAGTAGTAAGAAATATTACTCTCAAGGTTCAGGTAATTTTAGTTCTTTAGCCAATTGGAATGATAAAAGTGATGGTACTGGGAATGCTTTAACGATTGCTACTTATTTGACAAATAAGACTTGTTCATTTATTATCCAAAATGGTCATACAATAATTGAAAATACTAATCTTGATATTTATCATTTAAGTATTGTGACAGGTGGAATTTTAAAAATGGGAAATGGTTCTAATGTTACAATGACTATTGAAGAAAATTTTGTAGATAGTGGTAGTGTGGTTATAAATAATATTAATGGCATTCACACAATAAATTTTATTGGAAATGTAAAAATTGATGGAAATTTTAATTTGTCTAATAATTCATTACAAGTAGCAAATGTTAACTTTAATAGCAGTTCAACGCAAGTATTAGACGGAACACCATCAAGTACAGTAGCCTTCAATAATGTAACTTTAGGAGGAATGACTGTTTTAACTCCTTATTATCCATTAACAATTTTAGGAAATGTTGCATTTGGAGCTAATACAACTTTTAATGCAGATAACTTTACACATTCAGTTGGAGGAAATTGGACTGGTAGTACAACAGGAATACTAAATTCTACAGGAACAATTAATTTCAATGGAACTTCAACACAAACGATTTTGGGACTAACTAATTTTAATAACTTAACGATTTCGGGAAGCGGAGGAACAACAATTGGAGGAACAACAAATACAACTAATATAGCAGGAAATTTATCAGTCGTAAATTCGACTTTAAATATTGGTAATACTTCATCAGGAGTTAAAACTATAAATATTTTAGGTAATTTTCAAATTGATGCAACAAGTTCTGTCGTAATTGGTGCTTTTAATGCAACTCACCTTTTGAATTTATCTGGAAATTTAATTGATAATGGCAATTTAAATCTTTATAAAGCTTCTGGACAAGTTTGTAACATTATATTTAAAGGCACAAATTATCAAACTATTTCTGGAACTGGCACAACATGTAATTTTAACGTAATTACAGTAAATAAAGGAACAGATGCAACATCTATAATTGAAGTTACACGTGTTATCACTCAGCAATCTCCATCGATAAGCGTATCAGCTAATTACTTAAATATAAGTAATGGCACGTTTAAATTATCGAGTGCCTCTATTTTAACTCCTTATTCAATTTCACAAACTATTTGCTCAGCAACTGGAAAACTTTGGATAAACAATATAGGTGCTGTAATAGCATGTGTTGGATCATGCACTCTTCCAACATATCCACGATCTACTGACCCTGGTGTTCCAACAGTAACTGGAACATTACAAGTTACAGCAGGAACATTTGAATATGGTAGTGGTGATGATAGAATGACACTTACAGCAGCTACAAGTGCACTTATTATTGATGGTGCTGATGCTAAAGTTAAATTATATGGAGGTCTTAATAATGCGGGCCTGGGAACGTTAAATATTTCAGCAGGAAACATAATTTTCGATTGCCAAAGAACCGATACTCTGGGAAATAATTTCACTGCAGCAGCTCATCTTATCGATTTACGTGGCTATATCAATTTTACTGGAGGAAAGATGACTATTGTTGATCCTTCAGCAAATGCTTCAGCAGATATAAACGCTACTCTACTTTTATGGACATTAGGCACTAAAAGTCCAAATTTTACAGGAAGTACAATTCAATTTGGGAATGGTTTTAGTTCCTCAGCTGGAGGTTGTACTGATGGATTTGATTTTAGAACAGATAATACTGGAACTTATTATTTAGGAAACATTATTATTAATAATCCTGCAACTACAATTAATAGACATTTGTTATTTAAAGCTGGAAATGCATATATTGGAGGTAAAGTAACAGTATCAACAAATTCTTCTATATTATTTAATGGATATAAAATGTATCTAAAAGGAGATTTAGAGAACAATGGAACATTGAATACTAGTATTACAAATTCAACTTTATACTTAAATAGTGTAACATCTAAACAGGTTCTATCAGGTTCTTCAACATCAATAACAAATTTAGTGGTTGACAATCAATCGGGAACAAGTCCATCTGTCGAAATTCAAAATCCATTAATAATTCAAACTTCTTGTGTATTAACAAATGGTTCTTTAAGTACTAACGGAGGTTCATTAACATTTGGAACAGGAACAACAAGCACTTTAACGATAACAAGAATTGATGGCTCAATTACAACATCAACAAATCCTATCTGGAATTTATCGGGTGTAACATGTAAGGTTAATTATAACAAATCTGTAGCATCAATTACAACGGGGAAAGAACTACCAAATACAACTTCTGGAGTAATTTCAACACTTACAATTAATAATACGGGGAATACTGTTTCATTGAATACTGGAACAAATATTACTGTTGGAAGTCTCGTTTTAACAAATGGAATTTTACATCTACAAAATGAATCAATAGCAATAAACGGTGTAATTACTAGAACAGCAGGTTCAATTTCATCTTTAACGGGAGCTTCAATATCTTTTAATAATACGGTATCATGGACAATACCTGCAAACACATTTACGGGTAATTCAATTGAATTATCAAACATTACAATTAATGAAGGTACGTTAGGAACTATCACAAATTATGTAACACTTCCAGCGAATCTTTTATTAACAATAGATGGGTCATTAACATTAAATTATGGTCGACTTGTTTTAGGAACTAATAATACAATTGGCTTTCAAAAAAGTAATTCACCAATAATCAGAGATGGTGTTTCGAGTGTAGGAAATCTTCAGGTATATTCAACATCTTCACTTGTTTTTGGCGTCACTGATAATACTGGTAATTCGGTAATAATTCCTAATGGTACATTTTATGGTAATCCATCAATTAATAATTTAACAATAAATAGAACTAATGGAGTTACTTTTGGAAATCAACCGTTTTCATTAAGTGGAATCTTAACTCTAACATCTGGAGTTTTAAATAATAATGGTTTAGTTTTTTCGACTTCAAATACTAGTACTATTCCTTTTGTAACTTCAGGTGGGACTTTAATGGTCGGTTCTACAATTGGAACTACAACAACAGGAACACTTTCATTTACTGGAGGTGCTACAAATACAACAACAGCAGTTATTCCAGACAATTTCTTTGTATCACCAGCAACATTTGCTGGCTTATCTATGAATCGAGCTGGAGGTATAAAACTGGGAAATCAAGATATTACAATTAAAGGAACAACAACATTAACATTGGGAAAAATAAATATAGCAGAACATGATTTAGAATTAACATATATCAATGGAGGTTCAGTAAATAGTATGGTAATAATGCCAAGTACAGGCGTTTTAAAACGTTATTACAATTCTGGTGCAACTAACTTTACATTCCCAATTGGAGATAATTCAGGGGCATACTGTCCATCATCGATTAATTTAGCTACCAATTCTACTGCAAGTTATATAGTTGTTAAATCTGTTAACATTAAACATCCATCAGTTCCTAGTGGTACTACAGATTATATTAATAGATATTGGATTATTTCAGCTCCTTCATTATCAACGTATACTTATAATGCATCATTTACATATTCTGCTTCTGATATAGTTGGAACTTCAGAAGCCGATTTTATGGCTCAAAGATATAACTCAACAACATGGAATCAAGTTGATTTAAGTGCAGCAAATACATCTACTCATACTATTTCAACAGGGCCAACAGCATTGACACAAACAAATGGTACATTACACAACAATATTTTCACAGCTTTCCCTTCTACTTCAACACTATATTATTGGTCAAATATTTCTGGTGCTTGGAATACAATAAGTGCAAGTTTAACTACATCTATCTGGGTTACAACAACTGTTAATTCTAAACCTGGAACAAGTGGAGTAATAGTTTCAGCAGCAAATATTACTCCAACATCTGCTAATAGTAAAGGAATTACGATTCTTGAAGGACACAACATTTCAATGAATTCTGGATATACAATAGATCAAGTTTCAATTAAAAATACGGGCACATTAACAGTTAATAACGCAAGCTTTACTATTAACAATGGAAATGGAGTTGACTTTAATGTTGAAGCAGGTGGAAAAGTTATTGCAACAACTGGTATTATTACAGGTACATCAGGATCAGTTATTCAGGTAGATGGTACATTTATAACATCAAATACAAATGGTTTAAGTGGATTGGCTTTATCAACAATTCGTAACTTAAATAGTCCAACAATTTCTTTAGGTAGTGGAAGTACTATTGAATATAATGGAACTGCTCAGACAATTACTAATAGTGTAGATTATGGGAATTTACTATTTTCAACTGCAGGTAAAAAATCATTACTAGGTAATACAAATATAAATGGTAATTTGACAATAAATACTGTTGGAGATTCACTATGCATAGGTGGTGCTATTCAAAAAACTTTAACGGTAAAAGGTAATTTATCAGGAACTGGGCAGATAAATATGACTGGTTCAACTCATATTTTAGAGTTAGATGGAAGTACGAATGCAATTTCATCTCTGTTAACAGATGCAAATAAAAGTACTGTTTTATACAATGGCGCAGGAAATCAAACAGTATTTTCTAGTCCAAACTATAAAAACGTATCGATTGCTGGTGTTGGAACTAAAAGCTTACAAGGAATTTCAATTGTTTCAAATGACTTAACTATACAAAATTTATCCGTTTTTGAAGATAATGGATATTTATGTTCAATTAAAGGTAATCTTTCTAATTTTGGTATACATAGTAGTATTGCTCCTGGAACAGGTAAATTATCTTTAATTGGAACTACAACTCAAACAATTGATTGTAGTAGTGGAAGTGGGGTATTTGGAAATGTTGATTTAAATAATGCAAGTATACCTGGTAATATTTCATTGACAGGATCAAATTTTAGTTTTGGTTCATTATCTATAACTTCAGGAACATTAGTATTTGGTGCAGCTCCAATAATGGTGAGTATCATTGGGAATTTAAATGGTTCTGGAGGAAAAATTAATATGAGTGGTGCAGCTCATGATTTAAAACTAAGTGGTCAAACAAATTCACTATCATCACTTATTACAGATGTAAATCCAAGTACAGTAACTTATAATAAAATTGGTGATCAATCAATTTTTGCTAGTTCAAATTACAGAAATTTAATTATAAGTGAAACTGGAATAAAGCAACTAATAGGAACAACAGTTGTAAATAATGATTTAACTATTTTTAATACAACATCAACATTAGATGATAATAGCAATATTTGCTATATTAAAGGAAACATTATTAATAATGGAATTCACAAAAGCACAGGTAGTGGAAAACTATCTTTATCTGGAGGTACGGCTTTGCAATCAATAATTTGTAGTAATTTTAATCCTGTCTCTTTTGGTAATCTTGTTGTAAACGCTATTCAAAACTCAAGTATTTCAGGTAGTGATATTACAATAAACGGTAATTTTACGGATTCTATAAAAACACTTTCATTTACTACTATTAGTTCAAGTTTTACGGTTAACAGTATTTCAAATATTCTAGGAACAATTTCATATACTAGTACTAGTGGAACAAAAAAATTTAGCGATGTTTCAATTTCTTCATCAGGTAAATGGATTTCATTAGTAAGCGAAGATTTTGAAATTGGAGGTAACTTCCAGAATAATGGTATTTTTATTCCTGGTGATGGTATTTATACTTTTGGAGGAACTGGAACTCAAATAATAAAAACACCAACAGCCTTTAATGTTTCAATTAAAAAAACGGGAGGAATTGTTAAATCAGTGTCAACAACTACCCCACTTCTAATTGGTAGCTTAACTTTAGAATCAGGAAATACTGCAACATTTGAAACACCTGATAATACAACAATCACTGGAGACATTACAATTAATGGAGGTTCAATAACATGGGGGAACGATGTTATACTTAACGGATCAGTAGATCAAATTATTGATGGAACTGTTACTATACCGAACTTCAAAAATCTTACAATTAACAATACATTTACTAGTACAGATGCAATCGTTTTAAATAAACCTATTTCTATAGACGGAATATTAACTTTAACGAATGGTATTATCAAAACAGATGCAACGAATATTTTAACTATGGGAGATCTATCTTCTGTTAGTGGTACATCAACGGATGCATCGTTTATTGATGGACCAATGACATATACAATAAGTTCAAAATCTGAAGTAAGTAAAGTATATCCTGTAGGTAAAAGCAATGTACTACATCAAATAGTACTAACTGTAGATCAATCAGCAACATCGCCAACTAATACTTATACATGTGAATATATTAGTGGAAATGCAAATGGACTACATACTTTCCCAGCAACAGCATCATCAAAAGCTCACGTTTCAAGCTTTGGTTATTGGCATGTTGCTAAAAGTAACGAAATACTTGATGTAAATGGAGAAGATCCTCAGTTGGATAAAGCATCAGTAAAATTATATTATTTAAGTAATGAAGGTGTTTCTGATCCCACAAAACTATATGTTGCAAAAAGTAATGGAAAAACTAATCTATGGATGAATATTCCAGGTGTTGCTGATGCATCGTCAATAGTGTCTTCTTCATTTAAAGGTTTTTGTGATATATCAATAGCTTCAGATTGTGATTGCAATGCATTACCAATTTCATTAACTGACTTTACTGTAAGTAAAAAATCGGATGATGTACTTATAAATTGGGAAACCGCATCAGAAACAAATAATGAATTGTATACACTTGAGCGTTCAAAAGATGGTAAAACATGGAAATCTGTCTACACATGCCAAGGTGCAGGAACAACAACTGAAAAAAGCGTTTATTCTTTTGTCGATAATGATGAGAAATCGGGTTTAATTTACTATAGACTAAAACAAACTGATGTAGACGGTGCTTTTTCTTATAGTTCAGTACGTAGTATCAGAATTTTAAATGAAGATATAAATTTCAATGTTTATCCTAATCCATCAACTTCAGAAAATGTTACTGTTTTAATCTCTGGTAATAAAAACAGTGATGTAATTTTAAAGGTTATAGATAATATAGGTAGAGAGATATATAGTGGTACTGTCCAAATGTCCGATTCGAATGTTTCAATAAACTTAAGTGATGTTTGTAGCTTAAACTCAGGAGTTTTCTATACAATATCTTTAATATCAAAGGATATGACTTTATCAAGAAAGATATCTGTACAATAGTAATAACGTAGTCATAAAAAAAGGATGTCATCCAAAATTTGTGGTTGACATCCTTTTTTTATATTATTAAAGCAAAGAAATTATTTAGATAATAAGGTTTTAATCAATGAATATATTTTTTCTACTTCTTTAACAACATCAATTTTATTATTCTGTAAAGACCATCTATTGACAGTTATTCGTAATGTACCCACAATTACTAATGCCATGTCTGAACAATTTATATCTGTTCTAATTTCTGCAGAACTTTGACTTTCTTCTAATATTTTTTCAAAATGCAATTTTGTATCATCTAAAATTTTTAGAACTTTTTGCTGAGCTTGTGGTTCATTTTTATAGATTCCATCACTAAAATGAACAGTAATTAATGCTGGATTTTCGGCAAAATACGTTAAATACGCATTAATTGTTTCTTTTAACTTTTCAATAGGAGAAATATCAACACCAATAATATCCGTAAATTTTACATGAACCTTAGACTCTAAATAGCTTAAAATAGCCATTAGAATTTCCGATTTACTTGGGAAATGTCTATATACAGCAGCTTCAACAAAACCAATT
>Ga0302296_1002791_pt1 | contig 11537 bp, 9 predicted proteins | sample III_Fen_N3_1_FD_194546 | JGI IMG/M metagenome (GOLD analysis project Ga0302296, IMG submission 194546) | Peat permafrost microbial communities from Stordalen Mire near Abisko, Sweden - III_Fen_N3_1 | ecosystem: Environmental > Terrestrial > Soil > Wetlands > Permafrost | place: Sweden: Abisko... | reverse complement strand
CAAAAACCAAATCTGCACCATTTTCTGTCAATACTTTTGGGTCTAAAGGACCGGTGTTAACCCCTATGGTGAATAATCCGGCAGCATGGGATGATTCTACACCCAGCGGTGCATTTTCAATTACCACGACTTCCCAGGGTTCTACGCCTGATTTTTTCAATGCCTTCAGATAGGGTTCAGGGTGAGGCTTTCCGTATTTTACGTCGTAAGCAGTAACTGTTTTCTCTTTCTGAAAAATTCCCGGAAAGTTCTCATCCAGACTATGAATCAGTGTGCGTTGACCGGAGCCGGTCACGACAAATATCTGTAAGCCTTGTGCTTTTATTTTTTGCAATAAATCAAGAATATAAGGTATTTGTTCTGCTTTTCCGTAAGTTTCAAATAGCGTTGATTTTAATTGGTATATTTCCTGCTTTTCTTCTTCTGTAGCTATTCGTCCATATTCTTTAAGAAAAACTTCATCAATTGTAGACGCTCCAGTGCGACCTTCATTCATGTAGGCCTGATGTTCAGTGAATGGAAGATTCTTCTTGTGTAATGCCTCAACCCAGGCTTTAGCGTGAAATTTCATTGAGTCAAACAATACTCCATCCATATCGAAAAATACTGTTTTAGGTTTAAAGGTAGGATAGTTTTTTGAACGAATAAATTTTTCTATTTCTGTTGTAAACATGTAGTTAAAATTTTATGCAAAGATACTTATTTTGTCAGTTAAAAGAGTAATTTTTAGTAGGCTTATTTTGATGACTGTTGTTGAAAATCCGAATTGGATATGATCGATTCTCACAGTAGTGATGTATGTTTAGTGAAAATTAAACCTTTTTTGCATGTAATAATTCTGCTAAACAAATATATATCGTAGATTTGTAGTCGCAAAATTGGGGTGTAGCGCAGTCGGTAGAGTGCTACGTTCGGGACGTTGAGGTCGCAGGTTCGAATCTTGTCACCCCGACCTGAAAGTTTATATCCTACTGATACTGTCCTCGACATACTGAGATACTTTATTGTTCGTTCTAGTAATGATTAATAAAAATAAATTCTATGAAATCACTAACCATACTTCTTTTGGGTTTTATTTGCTTTGTATTTGTAATGTGTTCGCCCATTGAAAGATATAATTCTACTCCGCAAATTTTTCTGGCTCAAAAGCCCATATTGGTTAATGGCGATACTTTAAAAGTTACTTCCGCTGCTAATAGCAGCTATGATTATATTACTGATACAGTTTCAGTTGGAGAAACAATTGGTTTTAAGCTTTATCTGAATGCTGACTATAATAATTTGGTGGAATTTGATGTAGAACGTTCAGATACAATTTCATCAAAACTCTTATTAGCGGATGAATCGGTTTTGAATGCGGTTTTTGTAAAGTCAGGTTCTAATTATCCCGCAGGGAAATTCTTGTTTAGAGGAAACAAAATTTAGCATATTTCGCTTTTAGTTATGTTGCTAAAGCTGCCAGTACAAGTGCTGTGATGAAATTGACGCTACAGTCTGATACAAATTTTGTAGCATCTTCTTCGAGTGGCACAAATTATGTATCGTTAAGAATAAAAATACCTATTGTTATTAAAAAACGTGCGGTTTAATAACTCTTAAGTCTTTGTATGGGATGATTTTAGTACTTTTGTAACAAAACAATTTATATATGAAAGCAAAACACTTTGCTCTTTTGAGCATGTTGGTCTTATTTTTTACGGAATGTAATTTTAAAAATTATTCCAACGAAACACCTAGAATTGGTATATTAGTATTGCATAATCACAGGACAGATACCTTGAAAATGTATTACACTAATGATGTAAATGTGTTTCGTTTGGACACTATGAATGTTGGTGATAGTATATTCTTTAAATTAATTTTGAATGGGGTGGAAAATGATTTGACTGAATTCTCTTTTGTTTCTTCAGATACTACTGCTGCTAAGACATTGTTTCCGCCAATTTCCTCATTGGACACACTTTTTGTAAAGAGTAAATCCGATTATGTAAATGGAAAGTTTATTTTTCAACCTAAAGTATTGCAACTGTATTTGCCCGTTAATTACGTGGGCAAAAAAGTAACAACTACTGTTCCAACGGTTAAGATATCTTTGACTTCCAATGCCACTTTTGATAATAACTCTGGTGGAAATAAAGTTTCAGTAACAATACAGACGCCATTTAAAGACGTAAATCGTTGATGATTATTCCTCCTTGAAACACTCAAATAATAAAGAAGCCATTTACACAACGTAAATGGCTTCTTTGTTTTGTTGGTTTTTGATAACCGAATTAAAGTCTGGCTTTAATGGCTTTTGTTTCAGCTTCGAAGCCTGGTTTCTCTAACAAGGCAAACATGTTTTTCTTATATGCTTCAACTCCCGGTTGGTCAAATGGATTTACACCAAGTATATAACCGCTGATACCACAGGCTTTTTCAAAGAAATACAGTAATTCTCCCAAATAATACTCATTCAGCACAGGTAACTCAATTTTCAAATTTGGAACACCGCCGTCAATGTGAGCAATCATGGTGCCGAGTTCAGCCATTTTATTTACTTCATCTACACGTTTTCCTGCCAGAAAGTTTAATCCATCCAGGTTTTCTTCGGAGTGTGGAAATACCTTTGTATAGTTGCTTTCTTTTACAGAAATTACCGTTTCGAAGATTGTGCGCTCACCTTCCTGAATCCACTGACCCATAGAGTGTAAATCGGTGGTGAAGTCAACAGCGGCAGGGAATATACCTTTGTTTTCTTTTCCTTCGCTTTCTCCGTAAAGTTGCTTCCACCATTCGCCGATGTAGTGCAATTTTGGATGGAAGTTTACCAAAATTTCGGTAGTTTTTCCGTTTTTGTATAGTTCATTACGCACGGCAGCATATTGAGCGGCAGGATTCACTTCGAATGGGATTTTATGTCCACATTTGTTTTCCATGGTTACTGCTCCGGCAATCAGTTGGCGAATATCAAATCCGGCAACAGCAATGGGCAGTAATCCCACGGGACTAAGCACTGAAAAGCGTCCGCCCACATTATCTTCAATAACAAATGTTTTGTAACCTTCCTGAGTAGCAGCAGTGCGGAGTGCACCGCGCGATTTATCGGTGATGGCAATAATCAGTTTTTGTGCTGCGGCTTTTCCTTGTTGTTCTTCCAACTGAGTTTTCAGCAGGCGGAATGCCAAGGCAGGTTCGGTGGTTGTTCCCGATTTTGAAATGGAAATGATACCGAACTTTTTTGTTTTGAGTAATTCCTGCAATTCGTACAGGTAATCTTCGCCGATATTCTGACCGGCATACACTACAACCGGAGATTTACGTTCGGTCAGTAACCAGTCGAAACTATTTGAAAGTGCATCTATAACAGCTTTAGCTCCAAGATAACTTCCACCTATACCAATGACAACCACCACTTCGCAGTTGTCACGCAAAATTTTGGCTGTGGCTTCTAAATCCTGCAGGTGAGCTTCGTCAATAGAAGACGGCAGGTTTAACCAACCCAGAAAATCACTTCCTTTTCCGGTACCGTTGTGCAAGGCGGCATTGGCATCGGCAACTTGTGCTTTGTATCCTGCAACAGCATGTTCCGACACAAAACCAAAAGCTTTATCAATCGATAGTTTAATATTTTCCATACTTGAAATTAAAAGTTCCCATAAATCCTCCCGAAGGAGAATTTGTAAAGACCGTATTAATAATTGTTCTATACCTCTCTCTGATTTATTTCAATTTTTCGGACAGTTTGCGAATTTCCATAGTCGGTGAAACTCTGTTGTACAGAATTTCAAATACCGAATCTACAATAGGCATACTGATCTGATATTTCTCGTTTATTTCATGAATACACTTGGTGGCATAGTAACCTTCGGCAATCATTTCCATCTCTATCTGTGCTGTTTTTACCGAATAACCTTTGCCAATCATACTCCCAAAAAGCCGGTTTCTACTAAACTTTGAATATGCCGTTACCAGCAAGTCGCCAAGGTACGCCGATTCATTTATATCGCGATGCATTGGATTAGTAGCATTGCAGAAACGATTCATTTCCTGAATGGCATTGGATACCAATACGGCCTGAAAGTTGTCTCCGTATTTTAAACCATGGCATATACCGGCGGCTATGGAATAAATGTTTTTCATAACCGACGAGAATTCAATTCCCATGATATCGTCGCTGATGGATGTGCGGATAAAACTGGTGTTGAATCGCAGTGAGAGCATGCGAGCTCTTTCGCGGTCGGTGCAGCCAATGGTCAGATAAGAAAGGCGCTCAAGCGCTACTTCCTCGGCATGACACGGACCGGCCAATACGGCTATATTGTCTTTGGGTACGTTGTAAAATTGCTCAAAATACTCAGTCACTACCAGATTCTCATCGGGTACTATACCTTTGATGGCCGTTACGATAAATTTATTGTGCAACGGTCTTTTTAGTTTTTTGAGATGTTGTTTCAAAAAAGGCGATGGAGTAGCGAAAATCAGAATGTCAGAAGTGCGCACCAGCTTATTTATATCGCTTGTGAAATTAATCCGGTCGGTGTCAAATTTTACACCGGTCAGGTACGAAGGGTTTTTGCTCAGACGGATAAATTCATCGATCTGTTCCTGACGCCTCATATACCAATTAATTTCCTGAGCATTGGTCAGTGCTATTTTGGCAATTGCAGTGGCCCAGCTCCCGCCGCCAATTACTGCAATTTTACTTTTTTCGTTCATTATTTTATAGTTAACGAGTGGACGAGTAAACGAGTAAACGAGATAAAGAATTATTCTTACTCAATTACGGGCTTACTATCCTTTTTTTGTTTACTTGTCTCCTTGTTTACTTGTTTGCTGCTTCAATCCATGCTGCCACGTCTTCTTTCGACGGGTTGGTCAGTTCCAGTTTGTTCTTTTTATTGATACCGCAAATATCCTGATGGAATTTGTTTGGGTTTAGTCCTTTCAGGTCGGCAACCATTACGATGCCAGCTTTTTGAACCACCTCAACCCATGCTTCGGGGATGCCCAACGCTATGAATTTATCGGGGCCATCTTTTTTGGCTACTTTTTCGGGTTTCATTTGTGGGAAGAAAAGAACTTCCTGGATGGCTTGCTGACCGGTCATAAGCATTACCAAACGATCCATACCAATACCCATCCCCGAAGTTGGAGGCATACCGTATTCCAATGAGCGCACAAAATCCATATCGATAAACATAGCTTCGTCGTCGCCCTTTTCGCTCAGTTTCAGTTGCTCCTGAAAGCGTCCAAGTTGGTCTATTGGGTCGTTCAGCTCCGAGTACGCATTGGCCAGCTCTTTACCGTTTACCATCAACTCGAAACGTTCAGTCAGTTCGGGGTTGTCGCGGTGACGTTTACACAGTGGCGACATTTCGCGCGGATAGTCGGTAATAAAAGTTGGTTGTATGTAGTTGCCTTCGCATTTCTCGCCGAAAATCTCGTCTATCATTTTGCCTTTACCCATGGTTTCATCAACTTCCACGTGTAATGTTTTGCACACTTCGCGCAGCTGAACTTCGTCCATGCCGTTGATGTCTATGCCGGTATGTTCTTTAATAGCATCAATCATAGTAATGCGTTTAAACGGCGTTTTGACGCTGATGGTTTTATCGCCCACGGTAATTTCGTTGGTGCCGTTCACATCTAAACAAATTTTCTCTATCATTCGTTCGGTGAAGTCCATCATCCAGTTGTAGTCTTTGTAGGCTACATATATTTCCATGGCTGTGAATTCAGGATTGTGCGTGCGGTCCATACCTTCGTTGCGGAAGTTTTTGGAGAATTCGTACACGCCTTCAAATCCGCCTACAATCAGTCTTTTGAGGTATAACTCATCGGCCACACGGAGGTATAGCGGCATGTCCAGCGCATTGTGATGGGTGATAAACGGACGAGCCGAAGCACCACCGGGTATTGATTGCAGGATAGGAGTTTCTACTTCGATGTAACCCTGAGCATTGAAGTAGTCGCGCATGGATTGGTACACCTTGGTACGTTTCAGAAAAATATCTTTTACGCCATCGTTTACCACTAGGTCTACGTAGCGCTGACGGTAGCGTTGTTCAGGGTCTTCGAAAGCATCGAAAGCCACGCCATCTTTATATTTTACGATGGGGAGCGGGCGCAGTGCTTTGCTCAGCACGGTGAGTTCTTGCGTGTGAATGCTTATTTCGCCTGTTTGGGTGCGAAACACAAAACCTTTGATTCCAATAAAGTCGCCAATGTCCAATAGTTTTTTGAATACGATATTATACATTTCGGGTTGCGCTTCGGTGTTGATGTCGTCGCGACTTACGTAAACCTGAATTCGACCTTTGGAGTCTTGCAACTCAACGAATGAAGCTTTGCCCATGATGCGGCGGCTCATTATACGACCTGCCACGCAAACGGGTTTACCGCTTTCTTCGTCTTTAAATTCAGCTTTTATATCGGTGGAAAATGCGTCGGTTGGATACAGTGCGGCAGGATAAGGATCGATGCCTAAATTTCGTAATTCGTCCAGACTTTGACGTCTAAACTGTTCTTGTTCGCTAAGTTCTGTGCTCATAATCATTTTTAAATACAAATTGCTGCAAAAGTACAAAAACTAATGCATAATGCATAATTCATAATGCATAAATGAATATCAGCAGGATAAACAATCCGTAATTTTAGGAGATGCAAAGTATGTGGCTAAGTTATATTAAACTAAAGTGTGCATTTTCTTGCGTATTTAATTGACTCTATTTATCTTTATGGCCTGTTTACATGTGAGTTGTATCCTTTAGCAGAATGCCAAAGCCATTCTATTGCTTGCTATTTTAATTAGCATGCTTGCCAAAATCGTTAGCCATCATGCTAACCTTCTTAGCAAGCTTGCCAGGACAATAAGCCACCTTGCCAACACGATTAGCAAGATGGCCGGAAACGAAAGCGATCATGCTAATTCAATTAGCAAGTTTGCCAAAGCGATTAGCAAGATGATTTTAGACAAAGACTGATATGCCCGAAGGGGAGGGATATTGGTTTTTTTAGATACCCCTAATTCGATAACTAAATTTTTTATCAGTATGTCAAAACCGAGTTATGCTGAGCAAATCAGCGGAGCCCAAGTGATGGTAGCAGGCCTGAGAGCGAATGCCGGCCAGGTAAATCGTCGTGGAATCGACGACCAGTTTATCAACAAGTTAGACAGCGACCGTTTATCTGCGGCTACTCTCAACGACCAACAGGAAAGGCTAAAAGCCGAACTGAAAACGAAAACTGCCGAACTGGATGCCAAAATGGCTGAAATGGATAAAGCGGTTACAGAAGCCAAAAAGATTGTGAAGATGGACTTCCCACAAGAACAATGGAAACAATTTGGCATTGAAGACAAACGCTAACAAGCGGAGTAAATGAAAAGCGGCGAGTGGGAATGCTCGCCGCTTGGATTATAAAATGAAATTAAAACAGAGCGATGATATGAAAGTTGACATACAAAAACTTGATTCATTATTTGATGAATTTGTTGGATTTATAAAAGAAATTGATGGTGAAATATTTCAAGATTTTAGTTCATCAAGGTATTTAATTGAACAGGAAAATTATAAATACAGTGTTTACGAAAAAGCTAGAGAAATCTTAGAAAAAAGTGAATACTGGAACATCGAAGATGTAGGAACAGGGAAAATCCAGAAAATTGTTAGTTCTGCCATAAGTACTAGTGTTGAATTTAATACAAATACAATCTCCAATAATCTTGTCTACTGGAGGAAGAAGGATGATTTCTCAAAACGACCTACAAGTAGAGTTCTTGAAATGACTCTTTTTGATTTATACAAAAGTAGAATTAAGGATAGTGATGCTTTCCAACAATTTGTAGATGAAAAATTGAGTTATCAGTTTATTGCATACTTATTTTTTATAAAAGACAGTCAAATATTTCTGCCAATCTCACAAGAAAAATTTGATCAAATATTTGAACTTATTGGACTGCCCGAATTCAAAACCAGAAATAAGGTGTCATGGGATAATTATAGCGAGTATTGTGATATAATAAAACAAGTACGTGATTTTTTGAGAACAAAAGATAAAAATGCAACTTTACTAGATGCTCACTCTTTTCTGTGGATAATTGGTGATCAAATGAAGGAAGCAAAGAAGACTGAGGTGTCTTCAAAAGATAAATCATTAACGAAACAACATTTAGAGAAACATAATATATATGAGTATTCAGAGGTTACGATTCTGAATTTACCACAATGGTCTGAAATACTAGAAAATAATAAATTGACTAATGAACTTGATTTGTCGATTTTTCGGACGCTTTATAATTTTAAAGATCATAAAGCGTATGCAAGCCAAATTGGAGTAGCTTTAAAAATCCCCTATTCTACATTAAATTCTGAATTTGGAAGATATGCAAAACGGATAGCAAAATTATATCAAATCCATTTTACTCCTAGAAATGAAATAAAGAATAAATATTGGGATCTATTCTTTGATGGGTGGGATGATGGAATTAAGTTCGTTTGGCAATTAAAACCAAAATTGGTAACAGCATTGGAAAATGTGGGATTGATTGATGAAAAGTTATATCCCGAAGAATTAGTTGAAGAAACAACTCAAGAATTATATGAAGGAGCAAAAAGAACTGTTGTGGTAAATTCATATGAGAGAAATTCAAATGCAAGGCGCGATTGTATAAGATACAGGAAAGCAATCTGCGCTGTCTGTAATTTTAATTTTGAAAAGACATATGGTGAAATTGGTAAAGGATTCATTCATGTGCATCATGTAGTCCCGATATCTCAAATAGGAGAATCTTATAAAATTGACCCCGTAAATGATCTTATTCCTGTGTGTCCGAATTGCCATTCCATGTTGCATAGACAGGATCCTCCTTTCTCAATAGATGAATTAAAAAGACTATTAAATATTTACTCGTCCTGAAAGGACATCATATCCTAGCCCAAGGTGAAGCCTTGGGTAAAAAACGAAAAACGGAAATAGCGTCCTGAAAGGACAGCATAGAATCAAGCCCGACATCCTCCTCAGATGCACCAATGTGCTATATCGGGCTTTCAGCCCTCGTTTTGTTGTTGTAATCTTTTACCCAAGGCGTCGCCATTACATGGCTTTGCCGTTGGGCTATATTATACTGGGCTTTCAGCCCGAGGGAAAATTTCAGGCTGATTGGTCGTCTGTTGCAATGAATTAGTTCTTTGGGGAATAAGGGTCACGCGATTTCCAATCGCGCTCTTCAAAAAACGCGATTAAAAATCGCGAGACCCTATACGAGACTCCATGCGGTATTCGAAAAAACTATAGCGCGTCGTTTCCCTTTTGTTCTGCTAATGTCATTTGTTTAGAATGATGTTTGTATCTTTGCAATCACGAACAAAATCAACCGATCAACTATTCAACCGATTCCCATGACCGAACTCGAAACCCTTTTCCTGCAATACACCCACGAACCTGCTCTTACCGTTACCGAACTTTCTGCTTCTGGCTCCAACCGTAAATATTTCCGGCTGACGAGCGAAAATCATTCACTTATCGGGGTGGAAGGTACGTCGGTGGACGAAAATATTGCTTTTATCGAAATAGCTAACCATTTTCACCATCAGGGTTTGCCTGTGCCGCGTGTGCTGGGGCAAACGGTCGATAAACGTTTTTATATTCAGGACGACCTGGGCGATACGTTGCTTTTTGATGCCATTGCCGAGGGACGTAAAACGGGCGTATTTTGCGAACCGGAAAAGGAATTGTTGCGCAAAACCATGCGTAAGCTTCCAGCCGTTCAGGTGCAGGGGGCTCAGGGGCTCGATTTTTCGGTGTGCTATCCGCAACCGGAATTCAACGAGCGTTCCATTCTCTGGGATCTGAATTATTTTAAATACTGTTTTCTGAAAGCTACCGGGCTGGATTTTCAGGAAAATCTGTTGGAAGATGATTTCGTAAAACTGTCGGAAATACTGATGCGCTCGCGGACTAATACCTTTATGTATCGCGATTTTCAGAGTCGTAACGTGATGGTGAAAGACGGCGAACCTTATTTTATCGACTTCCAAGGAGGCCGAAAAGGACCGCTTTATTACGATGTGGCTTCGTTTCTGTGGCAGGCCAAAGCGCAATATAATTCGGAGTTGCGCGAAGAGTTGTTGCATATTTACCTCACCGCTTTGCAGGAACTGATGCCGATAGACGAGGCTGATTTTACTGAACAACTGAAGCATTTTGTGCTTTTCCGCACCTTGCAGGTACTTGGTGCGTATGGCTTCCGCGGCTATTTTGAGAAAAAACCTCACTTCCTGCAAAGCATTCCGTTTGCTATCGAAAATCTCCGCGCCTTTTTGCACGATGACAACTCTTCTTATCCTTATCTGTTGCAGGTTCTCAAAGAAATGACCGAACTGGAACAATTCCGCGAAGTGGAAATACGCAAACCTTTGGTCGTAAAAGTTTATAGTTTCTCCTATAAAAAAGGCATTCCGCAAGATAATTCCGGTAATGGCGGGGGCTTTGTGTTCGACTGTCGTGCGGTGAATAATCCCGGCAAGTACGAGCGTTACCAGAGCCTGACGGGACTGGACGAATCGGTTATCCGCTTCCTGGAAGACGATGGCGAAATCCTGTCGTTTATCGATCACGCCTTTGCCCTGGTGGATGCCTCGGTGAAGCGTTATATCGATCGTGGATTCACCAACCTGATGATTAGTTTCGGGTGTACCGGTGGCCGGCATCGCTCGGTTTACTCCGCCCAAAAAACTGCCGAACATATCAGCGAAAAGTTTGGAGTGGAAGTACAATTGATCCATCGGGAACAGAATATTGAAGCAAAATTCAGCCCCTTAAATCCCCCAAGGGGGACTTATTGAGGAGTAATGAAGTTTTTATTTTGTTAACATGATAAAGGTATATATATTAAAAAACTAACTTTTAGTCCCCCTTGGGGGATTTAGGGGGCTGAAATATGAAAGCAATGATATTTGCCGCGGGGCTCGGCACCAGATTAAAGCCTCTGACAGATTCTATTCCTAAGGCATTGGTCCCGGTTGCCGGGAAGCCTTTGTTGGAGCATGTAATACTGAAACTGAAAGCTTCCGGTTTTGATGAGATCATCGTGAATGTGCATCACTTTCCCGATCAGATTATTGATTTCCTAAAAGCAAACAATAATTTCGGTATTCGTATTGAGGTGTCGGATGAACGAGATCAGTTGCTTGATACGGGTGGTGGTATCCGGAAGGCAAAGCATTTTTTCGACGACGGACAACCGTTTCTGGTACATAACGTCGATATTCTGTCAGACATTGACTTGACGGAATTATTCCAACAGCACCTTGTTACCGACTCATTGGCCACGCTGGTGGTAAGTCGGCGCGATACTTTTCGCTATTTGTTATTCAATGATGATCAACGCCTTTGTGGCTGGATTAATGAAAAGACAGGTGAAACCAAACCCATCAGGTTCGATGATATTTCAGGTTTTAATAAGCTGGCTTTTGCCGGTATTCAGGTATTGTCGCCTCGCGTTTTTGAACTGATGGAGACCTTTGATGCTAAGTTTCCCATTATGGATTTTTATT
>Ga0302296_1002789_pt1 | contig 11544 bp, 8 predicted proteins | sample III_Fen_N3_1_FD_194546 | JGI IMG/M metagenome (GOLD analysis project Ga0302296, IMG submission 194546) | Peat permafrost microbial communities from Stordalen Mire near Abisko, Sweden - III_Fen_N3_1 | ecosystem: Environmental > Terrestrial > Soil > Wetlands > Permafrost | place: Sweden: Abisko... | reverse complement strand
AAGAATTCTAGTTAGTGCCCAGCAATTATGTTGATTCTGCTTCTCGAACAGTGATCTCAAGGAAAGAGAACAATCAAATTGATCTTAAATGTATTCAGAAAAATGGATTCGTGTGTGAATTATCTTGTAAATTCTCATTTTCAGCCTCTTCAAGTTCAAGCGAGAGGGTTAGTTTTGTTTTCAGCAGATTAGCTTGGTTCTTCTGGTTTTCCAACGAAGGTATTGGTAATATCATCACCGTATTTTTTCTCTTTTATATTCCTTGTGTTATCGATGGAGTCTTTCCAATTTCCTTAGCACCTGTACTGAGTCCACTAAAGGCTTCAGATGTAGCATCGAGTGTTGCAGTTCCAACTTTCTTGATTTTCTTGAGGGTTTCATTATCGCCTTGGTCGATCTTCTCATTCTTGGCTAGGAAAGAAAAAGACATTTTAATAAAAAAATAATAGAAATAATGTGTGATAGACATCATGTGTGTGGATATTATCTTTTTTATTGTTAACGAGTTTCTCTGTGGCAGCAACCATAGGTGAGAGAAAGCTCTGAAGAATTTCCCTGTGAATTTCAGGGTAGGCTTTGTGGTGTCTTTGATTTTTGAGAATTTGTCCTTGGTTTCAGTGGACACTTCGACTTTGTTTGTGGTGGCAATCTTTGATCCAATGTATTCTCCAGCTTTGTTGACTCCAGAAGCAGTGACTTTACCGATCTAAGTGAATCCTTCTTTCAGCAAGAAACCATCTTTTTGATGTAATGAAGAATTGGATCGTCCTTGAAATAGAGTTTCTTAAGGCTTCGTCTTGATAAGGCAATGCTTCCTTAGGGATGAAAGTGCCAATTTTAGCTAGGAAGATTTCCAACTGATTTATGACAGCTTCATCAAAATCAAGGAAATAATGCAATGTAGCCACTCTCGATGTGAGGGAAGACGTATGTCCTGAAGGTATTGAATGGAGCAGACACAAATGGGATTTGTTTCTGAATGGTGAAGTAGAAATCATCTTGATTAAGATAATAAACGTTTTACTCAGCTAAAGAGCATATTCTGAGAGTGCTCTTGGAGAGCAATTACTTGTTGTTATCGAGGAGTCTAAAGAGACAAGCCCCTTTGATTTCAGTGAGGACTATGGCCTCAAGTTCGCTTTCACTATGATCCATTTCGTAATCTGCTTTTTGTTATCCTTGCTTGTTTTTTTTTATAATCGCAAAAGGAAAATATGTAATTATCTGAATCGACTGAATATTCTTAATTCTTTTGAATTATTTGTTTGAAAATGATTATCCAAGATGATATTAGGTCTTGTTGGGTATTTTGATAGGATAAGTTATGATTTATATGTCTATCTTATTCCTCTCTTGCCCACGCAGCTTAAGAAATCAATAGATAATTTGTCGCCTTGGCGGATTTTGATTATTCAATTACATCTCTGACTCTGATTAACACCACTTGTGATGACACCCTCATACACAATGATCAAGCAAAAAGATGAGAATCTCTGAGGAGAAGAAGAACAATTTTTTCCCTAGAAAATGCTCTACATTCCATGAAAATAGAATAGATTAAGAGAGACGAAGATAAGAGCTTGGTGAGTGAGATTGTATGTGTGTTTAAAAATAAGAATAATCAGATAGATTTGATTCTTATTTTGTGTCATTATGTAATATCCCAAAGACATGACGCATGTAGTGAGAGATATGACTCCTTCTTTGCATTACCAAAGATCCAAGAGTAACCTACATCATAGTGAAGCAGTTCCTGTTAGATATTGTTGTTTATTTTTTAGAATATTTTGAATTTTTGACAATCTATTCAATTAAGTTTACAGTAGAAAATTGAATGTAGTCAATTATGCTTTAGTGCTTTATGACAGCTAATACATAGAATGCACGTAAGCACAAAGCAACATTAACAAAAAATAAAAAAGAATAAACTGATGATGTATTCTGTTTGACGAATTCAAAATTATCCTAATCAGATCTTATCGATTATTAATGTGCGAATAGAGATTTTTAAAAATCCACCTGAAAGAAACAGAGAGAGATGAATCAATGCTTATTTATTTCTTAAGAACGCTCTGCTTTGAAATAGAATGACATTTCTACAGATGACTGATATTTTTGTAGCATTTTCACAACAAAACAAGGAGACTTCTGAAGAAGAAATAAACAAAGAATATTAATTTGTAATATTTTACAATTATTTTACAAAACTAAACCACCAGTAAAAACAATCAGTGATCATAATTAAAAAGACTTCTCTTCATTTGATTAGATTGATTTCCTATCATTGATGGCCTTATTTATTTTTAGAATGCTCCTTACAATAATTTCAATCCAAATTCATTCTTTTCTTTTTAGTTTAATATTTTCATGAAAAAAATACAAATTTCAAAGACATTAAAAAAGAACAAAATGCTCAAAGAAACATGCTTTCTCAGAGATTAGGGGGAAATCTAAATAAACGATGTATCCCAGTAGACAAACAAACCAAATTGCTAATCTTAGAAATTAATAGAATACAAAATAATTGATTGTTGTTTCGTTTTGTGGTTTGTTAGTTATGAGGCTATTTAAAGGAAGGAATAATTGATTATTAATTAATTATCTTGTAGAGGTTTATGATTACAAATTTTATTGGTATTTAATTATTCATAAACGGGATATCTTTCCAGATAATAATCATACCTTATTTCAGGTGGCAAAAGACTTTTTGTTGAAAACCTCTCTCTTAAACATCCTTGAATCTCGATTCTAATGATTTTTTTATTTATGCTGCATGTGATGTGCTTATTCTCTTCATCCTTCTTTAGACTATTTCGGCTAGTAACTTTTCTTTTAAGTGTTTTTAATGTGAATATCTGTCTTCTTAGAAAAACATAATTTATCTTCTGAACTTTTAGAGGGTTTCTGTATCAATAATTAAAAGTGTTAAATTCCTATTCTTTATTGATGGATTGGCAATTGCGCATTTGAAATTTAATAGATTTACTCAAAGTTATATTTCATCTTAATTGAATAGGGATCATTCTTGTATTCCTTTAATCCATTTTTTTAATATTTCTTGATATTTTAGGTACATTGAAAATCAATATTATTTTCTTTTCATTCTTATTCTTTGATTACTGTTTTGCATGCTTCTTTGAGTTTTCTTTATCTAGATAATTAACCTCTTTAAATTCTTCTTCTCTAAGTTTTACCCTTTTTTGAACCCAAATAACTCAACATACACTTTTAACAAAGCAATCTCCTTTGAAACTAAGTAAACTATTTAAATCTAATTTCCATTCTCCCTCTCTTCTTTGCCTCTTTATTGAGAGTATCATTCACTCTCCCCAAACATCAGGGTGTTATCTCAGATAATCAAATCAATAATTTTTAGTTTAAAATTCCTAGTAAAATAATTCAATTAAATAGCAAGACGAAGAAAAGGGAATGATTGAGAAGCAGCTAGCTTGTGTGGCAGAAGACTAAGAAAAAGGTCTCATAATCTTCGATCCTTGGATCCCTTGTGAAGTCGACAAAATAACAAAGGATTCTACAAAGTACTTCTCAGCAATGCAAGTTGCCATCGCAAAAAGAAAAAGCATCCTTAATCCGATGCAGGGACTGATACATTCCCTCAGTCACCCGAAGATCTCGAAGAGCTAGCTTAAACCCATGCATCCGTGAAGAAAATAGACTACATAAAAGAGTTGAACCTCGCGATAATTCACAACTACCGAAAATGTGAAATTTATTTTCTCATGAATGAGTTCAGACAGCTAGAGCGAAAAATTTAAGAATGAGTGTTTGAGGAATATGTAAATGTCTTCAAGAGATTCGCATTCAACGAGGGCGAGTTAATATTCGCATATGGCAAGACAATTTGTTATTTCACCTGGTCAGAGGATGCACAACAGTTTGAAGCACTCGAAAAAGTTATTCTGAAAGACAATATTGTTTAAGTCTGAGGTGGAATTGAAGATTATTCGAACGCGCAGGGGAATCAATCAGAAAATGCGCAGCAGTAAGGCTCCTAGGTTTAATCTGAGAATGATATGAAAACAACTAAGAAAGCTGGTTTTATTCTAAAAAACCATAAGAATCAGCTTAGTTTTATTAAAAACATCAAGAATAAGGCATAGATACTTGCGACAAGTGTAGTGGAAGATCGTGGAATACAATTTGAGAAAGACAGGAACTTCATGTTCTACCACTAATCCAAGGTGATTCTCATCAGATGGCAAGCGAATTACGCCAGCAGCAACGCCAAAAATGGCAATCCAAATGATAAAGATGGCAATAATGGCAATGCGAAGCCAAAGAAGAAGTTTTCATTGACGCCAAGCACGTTGTCACTGAAGGCAGCGGCGATTCTGACTATCTTTGAATGCAATCCTAAATCGCAGAATTTCTTCACTAAACACTACTTCCACAGACTAGATTTAAAGGAATTCGAAGTAATTTCTTAAATCGACGAAGCATACGTCCTGCCTTAGACACAAAACGGAAAGAATTGGCTAGTCGTAACATGCTAATCCAACACATTCTTGCTGATTTTTGGATAAAAGGAGGAATCGTATTTCCTCAATGAAGCTGCACATAATCAGGTGAAATTATCATTTGATATCATCAATAACATCATCGTCGATGTGAATGAGCAGTAGCAATGCGAAATAAGTATGTTCAACGACAAGGGATCCTATGAGGGAGTCCTACAAGGGGACAGTAATTCCACAGCGAATTTCTTTAGCCAAACGCAGAGTTGCGTGGATATTTTAAGAACGATTCACGTTGCCATTCGAGACAGAAGGAGTTGCATCGATACATTAGATACTCACAGAGAAAGGATTTGAGTATTTCTTTATTGTGTAAGATTTTCCAGAAGAAGAGGGAGAGGAGGAAGATGATGATGAAGAATAAGAGGAGGAAGAAGAAGAAGAAGAAGAAGAAGAAGAAGAAGAAGAAGAAGAGGAGGAGGAAAAGGAAGATAATGAAGAAAGTGAAATTACATAGAGAAATAAACATCATCATAAGCATAAGCATAGCCATGGCGATGATGATAGTGGAGATTGCTGTAAAGACGAAGATTGTGATGAAACAAGAGATACACGAAGAGACACAAGCAAAAAAGAACAACAAATAAACAGCTAAAATACTCAAAAGAAGAAAAAACAAGAGAAGAAGTAGTCCATCACTAAGTAATAATCTCCAGCTAAAATCTCTGAGAAGTTATATTTCTGCATCTACAAGATGAAACTAGTCACGCCCAAGGAGAAGCTAGTCACACCCAAGGAGAAGCTGCTCTACCTGATCTCTGAAGGCATGGAGATACAACCAACTATTTCTTGGTTAGGATTCAACAATGTAAGATTATCATTTATTCATTCATTTACACAAAATAAACTCACAATTAATCTAATATCTTTCCTTTAAAATCTGTCTCATTTTACTTATCTGTTTCATACAGGAAATCATCAACATGATAACGTGAGAGCACAGCAAGAAGACCTACATCGAAACATCGAAATCGAAAGCTATTTAATTGATTCTCGAGCTCACCGAGAGGACAATGAAGTCCAAGGAATACGAGATTACCTTTATTTGAAGCAGCAGTTGAGATGGCTGATCAAAGAGAGGAATATTAAAGTTGAGTGGATCTCCAGGATACTCCTGCATATGATCGAAATATTCGTTAAAAATTAGTTTTCATTCACGTAACCATATTCAATACAATAAATGTTAACTCGCCTTGAATAATGCACTGATTCATCTAAATTGTCTTTTTGTTGTGTTCTCTTCTTCTAAGTTTTCGACTCCGGAGTACCACTTGAAATTTGAGAATCTTGAGAAGCGCTTGTGCAAGATTGGGTAGTTACTCTTTGCATATTAGAAGCTAGTTGTGATCTACTAACTGAAAGAATCCTTAGAAAATGGTATGGAGGAATTCAATTAAATCTACAAGAACATGACACTGCAAAATACTCGCGAATTAAATATGGTTACTATACGAGTTCAGGAAACAATTAGTCAGCAAACCGATGAAGATGCTCTTCACGAAGGTTGAGTTCTTACTCCCTGCAACGCAAGGGCAGCTTGACAAAGTCAGAAAGGAGTACAAGACTCATGTCGATAGCATTGAATAGAACGAATCGGAAGAGGAATTCTGGAATAATCAAGTCTATTATTAGTAGAATCAATAATTGTCAGCTCTTTTCTGCTCCAATTATGCGAGAAACTGTTCGAATTACTATGAGTAAGATCAAGTATTGCAAGAGATCATCACGAAGATCTAAGCGAGCAAGAAACAATTTGCGAAGAAGCTAATATTCTCTGAAGTCCAAACACTTGAGAAAGTGATTAGAGGCGGTCTGCAAACGGAGTAGACATATTTGAACATCGTAAAGTAGTTCACGCAGCTCTACGGAGAAGCTGATTTTGCTATTATGGTCTTGCATGTCGCTCTCGACAGCAAAGGATTCAATGATTCAGTGAACTTACGCAAAGAGCTGATTGCCTTGTAGCTTTATTCAATTTTGCAATACGACGAAAATAACATTGACATTGATTATTATGGTGATTTCAAGAACAAATCGAGGTTGGAGAAGGTTAGTAGGATAGTCACTTCGAACACGAGCAACATTGCGTTGATACTCTCGAGTGAAGCAATGCAGTTATTCGAGAAATACGAAAAGAAAGAAGATGAGTTCTTGAGAATCTTAGTCCGATTCATTGCTAAACCAGAGTGCACACCCAGAATCTTTCATGAGATATTCAAGAGGATACAAGAGGATCCTTGTTATGAATTGTAGGGTTTATGGCTAATTGAACTAACCTTTTGAATGTATTTTTGAACAAAAAGGAGGTTCCTGAAAACAAGAAGCGCAAGTTATTTGATCGATTATTTAAGTTCATCGCTGAGAAACTGATGTTCTAGCATCACGATTACTTAAAGAAATACGTCGATATGCTGAATGATCAAGGATAGAAGGAAAGGATTCAACTGTATTCAAAATGAGCAGGATTATTTTCAACTTTCAAATCAATAAATAGATTGGATTATTAGAATCGTTCTTAGCAGGGAAGGATGAGGGGAAGGCAGAAGAAGAGGAAGGAGAGGAAGAAGAGGACCTTCAAGAAATATCAAATCAGCTAAATCAAAGACTACATCAAGGAGAATTTCAAGCTGCTGAAACTGAAAAACCCAACGAGAACATAAGAGAAAGCGTTCTTCAAGCTCGCGCTTTAGTTGAGAGCCCCACCACTGAACATTGAAATACCCCTTTAGTAACTCCGAAAAAAAGACAAAATTGAGCTATTCAACGAGATCCTGAAGGCATTTAGCAGCAATTCAGGTATTCTCGAGTAAATCGATTTATTGACTTTGCATAAGCATTTCACGAAATTCGAAAGTCCAGAGAAGGAATACGTCCCATTTAAAGAAGAAAAGTTTTTAGTATTCTTAAAGGAACATGGACTGAAACTTAGAAATGTCGACAAAATTATGTAGATAATCGAGATAATAAAAAGTCAAAGAAGTCCATTAGTAGCTGATTTATCATATTATCTTGTGGAAGGATTCTAGGATTAAGTTGAAGATTGCTGAAAAAAAGAGATTTACTTAGCTAGCACTGCTGGAATGCTAAGACAAAGAGTTGCTAATGAAGATAGTCTAGGTTATTCAGAATAATAGTGGAAATAGAATAGATCCAGCAAAGGAAAGATTAACAGTTGCAGCAATAATGATCTAACTTGAAATAATGATAATTCAACATAGCCATTGATTCCTTCCAGTAACAACACTGGTAGTATTCCAAAGATTGGAGCTGCTTCTAATGTAAGCAGCAGCTCTATTAGTGAGATAAAGGAGAGCAAAGACAATGTTTAACCCAGCAAGGAAGAGAAGAAGAAAGGTACAGCTTCTAGATTTTCCAGTTTAATAACGGAAGCTGTTTCTGGAGTAGTTGGCGGTGGTTCATCAGTGCTGCTAGAAGCTATTAAAGATTAGTTGTAATCTAAAGGAGACTGCATAAGAATCAATAGCATTGACATTCTTTCATCGGAAACAAAGCAACTGCTATCATCCAACGAGAAGAAAGTCAAAAAGCGATTATTTGAGCTCTAAGAAGAGCTCTAAGTGACAATGCATAATTTCAGAGAGGATGGGAAGAGAGCTGCAAGGAAGAAATAATTAAACCTTTTCTGTAAGCTATTAACACAGGAGCCCGTCACAGAAGCCTTTTATTTGCTCTCGCTGGATAAACTAAAAATAACATCCATTTGAAGTTAGAAATTAATGTACTCTTGGATATGCTCCTGAAGGTGGGGATATTCAGAGTCAATGATTCCCCAAAAAAAAAGATCTTTATTGAGGAATTAACCGAACAGAAGCTTAAATCAGATGGAATCTTCGGAATCATCTAGCAGCTTCCCAAGACTGATCTCAACCGGACAATCATTTCGATTTACTACGATGAATGCTTGCTCCTGCCGCATATCCATCACTTTCAGAACTTCATAGAAAAAGGTACAAAAAAAGAAACAGAGAGAAAGAGAGAAGCAAATATCAATTTATTAATTAAGTACTATGTTAATTAACGAAATCAAACTGAGTTATTGTTCTATTATTCTGATAGAGAAAGAACACAAGTTCTTGCTGGACAAAGCGTACAAGCACAGCAGAATCAGCTAGATGATCTAAGACACAGGCAATATCGAGGTATTTGAGAAAAACCTTGATATCTTCAAGATCGAAGATTTCAACGCACGAGGCTTACTGATTAGCTCTATTGTGTGCGATCTAAAGCTGAACAATGCTGCTAAAGCTATTGGATTATTTAAGAAGGTTGTAGTATTGAGTAGATCGACAGATGGATAGACTAACACAAATAGTTCATAATATCTGGAGATATTCAAGAAGATCTACGAGAAATCAAAGTGCAATCTGAACAATTTCATTCGTTTCTTAAGCGCTGGTTAAAGCTGAATTTTAAGACATCTTTAATGTTTGTGTACAAGTTAGAGCCAACCAGCTGTTGAACACTCTAGCAGACATTGAATGCAGGTACTTTGATTCCGATCGATATGTAGATTTCTCTTAGATCTTTAAATGCTAGGATATTAACCCAAAGCAATCTTAAGAACTCAAAAAAAGGTCAGTCAGCAGTGTTCATCACCCATCCAAATAGACTCATTCTGCAAGTGCATTTGAAACACTCGATGGATACTCAAGCAACTAAATAATCCAAGAAACTCCAAATCAAACCCTAGTCATGCAAGGAATAGCCAATGTGGATAAAGTACTCTTATCCTCCATTCTCACAGATACGAATGTTTTCGTTTTATCTAAAGCTCTTGGGAATTTCTTCCCAGAAGCTGATTCCTTGGTATTCTATGTGCTCGCTAAGAAAACATTGAAACTCTCCAGAAGAGGTTCAGCTGTGCATAGAGGGACTGAAGAAAAAGTTACCATTAGAAGCATATCACAGGCTGATAAGGAAACCATTGAAATATTGATTAGCTCCATGCAAAACACTGTTTTCCTGTCAGTTTAGATCGAGAAAATAGCTAAGAGAGTCTGTTCAAGGATGAAGAGCAGTGATGATTTGCTAGTGATTTACCGCAGGTAGTTCCTACTTGATTTGTTAATCGCAAGGATGCATGCACTCACAAAGACAGCATTGCTCTATTCCAAATATTCCAGCAGTGCATAGAATGCACTTATCGATTAGCAGCGATTATTTGCTAAGGAAATAGCTTTTCTTAGAATTCACAAGGAAATACCAATCATCGATGATGAAGGATTAAGTTCATAATAACACCCAGGAAGACTCCGTGAAAAGAATGGTCATTTTTGGTAGTATTTTGATAGACTCATAGGACAAGACAGCAGTGATCTCTTGGATTGTAGTGAGTGTCCAATGCTTGTTTAGTAGTTTATTGAATAGAAGATATGCTAGACTATTCAAGATTATTCCGGAACCAATCTGCAGTTGAAGAATATGTCTCTAGGGTATGTACTATAAGATGTGTATGCTGCTTACGACAACAATGATAGCAGTTATTCAAGGCAGAAGAAGAAGAATAATAATAATAATTAATAATAGAGAAAGTCATAACTCTTATGAAGAAAGTAGTACTAGCAGTCGAGTTGATAAGGAAATCGAGTAATTTTGCAGTAATAATCCCTTGCGTAGAGGATTACTTGTGCTGATTGAGAGGATCGGTTTGAATATGAAAAACGTAAGATACTTGATTTTGAGTGCCATTTTATAAGAAATACTCCGAAACAATAACATCCATTGGATTCATATTATTCTCATTGGTCTCTGCAATCGGAAGGGATGCAAGATTCCATTCGACATTGGAGATTGTCTTTATGCTGCTCAAATGCGAGTTGCTGCTAGAGAGTGGTTGTTCATAGCCAATAGGGAATAATAATGCAGTCACAGCATAAGCGCAAGTAGATACACTAAATGAAGCAGTTAATTGGAGGAACAACAACAAAATTAAGGAATAGATAAATGAGAGTAGTCTAAAGGGATCTTTGAATGAATGGCTAGCGAGGAAACTGAGAGAATCAAATATTAGAATTACTAGCTTAGGAGGGGTAATTCGATTGATTTGTGTGTTGAAGCAGGTATAGATGTAGAAGATGTTGGATGCCTCAACAGTTGGCTTGTTTAATAGTATTTGGATGTGCTTATCACAAGAGAATCTGATTGTATTATTAGCTGCTTTGAAGATACCACTTGAGATGGCAATGACTTCAATTGAAGGATAAACTAAAAGAAATATGAAAACCCAAGACATATTGAATCAAGCGATTATTAAAGTCTTTAGAGCTGCTTAAGAATGCGAGTCTCCTTCTTGTGATGGGGAATAGCTAGCAGTAGATGGATTATTGGATACTTTCGTTGCTGCTTTGACAGATAACGGAATGGATTCACAGATAACTTCGAAGGATCTGGGGAATGCGAAGAGCGTTCTCAATTATCTAGATGATAACGAGGATAACAACAATGAATAAGGGAATCAACCAAAGGAAGAAGGCACTGAAGATATGAATAAGATCATAAGTGTTGATCGAATTCATTATGCACTGATATCGTTTGTGCTGCAGTACATTGGAGTAGCTGCTTTTAAAGGAACGTAGATCTACAAGAAATTGTTTGAGATGGCACTGAATATTGCTGGGGCTACTCACGATCAAGAAGAGAATATTAATATGTTCTTCCAGGTACTAAGCCATTATTATCGTTGTAAATAAGAGGTTAGTATTCCTATGCATGATAAGCATTAGGCGAATAATAATTCAGCAGAACCTGTAAAGCTCCAGTAATACTGACAGATAAGGAATTACTTATGCATGTCAACAACCTTGAGTCGAATTATCTCCTAGCGATGGCTCAATCTCGGGATGACATCATCACTATGAACATAGTCTCTCTAGTTCAGGCTAAGAAAAACTATAATGCTGCTAAATTGAATTTCAAATACCAGCAGAACCAAGAAGACTCCGCAGCAGTTTCAGTACCCTTGCTGCTAGCTAGACTGAAGGAAGACACA
>Ga0302296_1002787_pt1 | contig 11553 bp, 10 predicted proteins | sample III_Fen_N3_1_FD_194546 | JGI IMG/M metagenome (GOLD analysis project Ga0302296, IMG submission 194546) | Peat permafrost microbial communities from Stordalen Mire near Abisko, Sweden - III_Fen_N3_1 | ecosystem: Environmental > Terrestrial > Soil > Wetlands > Permafrost | place: Sweden: Abisko... | reverse complement strand
AAGGATGCTGTGGACCCATATTAACCTGGTACTTATCAGTAGCCAGCCTGTCGGTTTTTACAATGACCTCTCTTATTTCGGACATATATCTATCGTTCTACAATTCTTAATTCGTCCACATAATCTTTTCGAAGGGGAAATCCCCATCCGTCTTCCAAAAAAAGGCGGCGTAAATCAGTATGATTGTTGAAATGAACTCCAAGCAGATCATAAACTTCACGCTCGTGATATTTTGCAGTAATCCAGACATCACTTACTGTGTCAATTGCTGGATTAACCCGATCAACAGTTCTAACTTTAAGCACCATAACATGACGGTGTTTAATAGATTCAAGATGGTAGATGATTCCCATATTTTCAGGATAATCTATTCCTGTAAGGCAAATAAGATAATCAAAATAGAATTCATCCGTTTGCTTTAACTGAACGGCTGCCTCATGAAGATCTTCAGCTTTTACTGTCATCTCAACATACTGAAATCCTTGTTTAATCTCCGCAGCGGGAAATCGCTCAGTCAGAACCGTTATTAATTCGTCATTAGTCATTTGACCTATAATTTAAAGTGACGTTTTATCTAAAAAAATAGGCTTAGCTTCCGAATACTTTACCTTTCCAAAATTTTTCTGACGCATGATCTTCTTCTGCAATTGCATAAGACCATAAAGATAAGCCTCAGGCCTTGGCGGGCAACCTGGAATATAAACATCAACCGGTATAACATGATCCGCCCCTTTTACAACAGCATAAGAGTTATAGAAAAAGGGGCCGCCCGATATTGCACAACCGCCCAAAGCAATTACATACTTTGGATCAGCCATCTGATCGTACAAACGCTTCAAAACCGGCGCCATTTTATAATTAATTGTTCCCGAAATAACAAGCAAGTCAGCCTGACGCGGTGAAGGACGTGCAACTTCGTTTCCAAACCTTGCCATGTCATGACGTGAAGCACCAGCCGACATAAATTCGATCGCACAGCAACGTGTTCCAAAAGTAAGTGGCCATAAGGAATTGGATCTTGCCCAATTTACCATCGCATCCAGAGAGGCTAACATGATACCTCCACCCTCGTATTCAGCGATAATGGGGTAATCGTTCTTCTCGAATTCTTTTTTATTTTTTATTCCCATCTCAAAGCATGTTTTTTCCAACCATACAACAGACCTAATCCTAAAATCGCAAAGAAGATCAGAATTTCAACAAATCCGGCGATGCCCGCAGTTCTCATTGCAATTGCCCATGGAAAAAGGAAAATAGTTTCCACGTCGAAAATAAGAAACAAAATTGCAAACAGATAATAACCCACGGTGTATTGAAGCCAGGCATCGCCAATTGTTTCAATACCACATTCGTATGGTTCAAATTTTGCTGAATTTTTTGAAGTTGGGGGAACATAACTGGAGAAAAGCATGGCTAATCCCACAAGGGTTATTGCCGCCAGAAAAAATACTAAAAGTGCGCTACTTTCCATATTTAAATTTTTTATCTAACTCAGTCGGTCATGAAAATAACTGACCTTTTTTACTTTGGATTTGAAGCGGCAAATGTATCAATTTAAACAATTCGCAATTCCCTTTCATTGATTTTTTTTACCAATCATGTCAATTGGCCGCTATTTATATTGAATATAAATTTAGAAAAAAGGTCTCGAATCGGCTTATATTAAATTACATGCATACATGCAGTTTAATAAATACGATTACTGTTTAGCCACAAAAGGTATAAAAATCCTGCTGCGAATTCACACACATTACCGAAAGGTCTTCCGATTTACTAATTACTTTTCTTTCAGTCAGTCCAAGTAGCGAATCGATGATGGTTGGTTTAAAACTTGCTGACACTATCAACATCGCCGATTTCAGTCCAAGCGCATGTTGAAGCGCAGCTTTCTGCAATTTCCAGGTTGGAGTGTGACTCTCTACGACTTGAAAAGGAAACCGGAATTTCCCGTAAAGTCTTTTAATGGAGAAGATATTATTACTGACAACTTGCTGATCAGCCTGCCACCCTTCTTCCGCAATAAAAATATCAATCGTTGCACCGTTATGCCGGCCCAAATAGCTGGCCCATAATGCAAGATCTTTGCTTTTTTTCATATAGCCAACCGGCACAACAATTCGTTTGTAGATCGGTTCGATATTTGTTTTAGCCGAAACAAATAAAAAAGGGAAAGCAGCATATTCCAAAACAGGTAAAAGTTGCGGAACAGAACCTTTATGTGCAACAAGTACGAGGCATTCATACAACTGTGCCAATTGATCGAGACTAATCTTAATTGGTTGATCTTTTACAAAATATTTAACCGAAACCGTTGAAATTAATGGCGAAATCTTTGCAGCAACTCCTCTCAGGCGGGCTTCTGCGATCTCAATCGTTTCATGAACGCTTTTATCTAAGAGGTGAAATAGACAAAGCTCTTTACGAAGCGTTATCGCAATCATCATTCCATGAATAATTGCATCATTCATACCCTCCGAAAAGTTGCACCAGACAAATATCTTCTGTTCTCCGTTTTCCATCGCCCAAAATTAGAAAATAAACAAAGGCAATTTGATAATTTGACAATTGGCCGCGCCAAAGTTCGTTTCGGTAATGATTTCCGTCCCTGAAAATGCTCGAATTTGAATAACTCCAGGCAGGTAAATTAAGTGAGTGTCTCTCGTGGCAGTCGATCGCACAATAAAAATAAGTGCAACTATAACAGTGTATTGAAATAAGTATAGCGAATTAAAGAATATCGTATTTTTTGAATTGAGACGATGAAGAAATCTATTTCCTACTTTGCGAACGTTGCGTCTTAGCGTGAACCAAAAGACAACGTCGCGCAAAGACGCTAAAGACCGCAAAGAAAAACATACGACATGATATATTGGCTATTACTTAATACCTTTTGATATATCAACTTCTTTCTTTTATTTTTTTCATACACTGATTCAATTCATTTGTAATTGTCCAATTTTCGAGTACGTTTGATTTCGGAAAAATCTAATCGGATAGAGAATCATGTTAAACAGACAATTGCTGGCTCCCGAAAGTATTGTAGTCATTGGAGCATCCAATAATATCACCAAACCAGGAGGTAAAATTCTTAAAAACCTCATTGAACATGAATATAAGGGACAGCTATTCGCTTTTAACCCAAACGATCCAAATATTCAGGATGTTATAACCTTTAACAATTTTGATGATCTGCCTCAGATCGATTTGGCGATCCTCGCAATCCCGGCCAAAAGTTGTCCCGAAATGGTTGAGAAACTCGCCATACAAAAGAATGTGCGTGCATTTATCGTGATTTCAGGTGGATTTAGCGAGATGGGCGCGGAGGGTGAAATTCTCGAAAAGCAAATGACTGCCAGCGTGAATAAAACCGGGGGATGTTTAATCGGACCCAATTGCATTGGCGTGCTCACTCCAAATTATGCGGGTGTTTTTACGACCCCGATACCTAAACTCGAATCCTGTGGTTGCGATTTTGTATCCGGATCTGGGGCAACGGCTGTATTTATTATGGAGTCGGCGATCCCGAAGGGATTGCACTTCTCGCGTGTGATATCTGTGGGGAATTCCGCTCAGATTGGTGTAGAAGAAGTATTGGAATATTGGAACCAAAATGCCGAAGAGGAATCTTTTTCGCGTATCAAACTATTATATATTGAGTCGATTGCCAATCCAGATAAATTCCTTTATCATGCAAGGTCACTTGTCAACAAAGGTTTCAGATTGGCAGCCATCAAAGCAGGGAGTTCGCAGGCAGGAAGCCGTGCAGCTTCGTCGCATACGGGGGCTTTGGCAAATTCGGATTCGGCAGTTGAAGCGCTTTTCCGCAAAGCGGGAATTGTTAGGTGTTATGGACGAGAGGAATTGACAACCGTTGCCGGGATTTTCATGAACAAGAAGCTCGAAGGGAAAAACATGGCCATCATTACGCATGCAGGCGGACCCGCAGTAATGCTGACCGATGCGCTCGAAGCCGGCGGATTAACGATTCCGCATCTTCCCGACTCTCCTGCAAAAGAACAACTTCGTAAAAAACTATTTGCAGGTTCATCGGTCGAAAATCCTGTCGATTTTTTGGCAACCGGGACTGCGGAACAATTGGGCGAAATCATCGATGCCTGTGAAAATGATTTCAAGGAAATCGATGGGATGGCAGTTATCTTCGGAAGTCCCGGACTCACTTCGGTAAAAGATGTTTATGAAGTGCTCGATCAAAAGATGAAAACGTGTAAAAAGCCAATCTACCCGATTTTACCTTCTGTAATGAATGTAAAAAAAGATCTTGCCTATTTTTTATCGCACGGAAATGTGAATTTTCCCGATGAAGTGTTGCTGGGCCGTGCATTGACGCGTGTTTACAGAACTCCTGCCCCATCCGATGAAAGTATCATGCTTGAAGGAGTTGATGTTCCAAGGATCAGGCGCATCATCGAAAGTTGCGAAACAGGACAACTGCCTCCCGATAAAATTCACGCATTACTGAGTGCTGCATCAATCCCCTATGTAAAAGAAAGAGTTGTTGCGACCGAAGAAGAAGCCATTGAAGCAGCCCATGAAATTGGATTTCCTTTGGTAATGAAGGTCGTTGGTCCTATCCACAAAACAGATGTGGGTGGTGTTTCGCTGAATATTCGTTCAGAAGAATCTGTAAGGCTGGAATTTAATCGTATGATGACGATTCATGAAACAACGGCAGTACTGATTGCCGAACAGGCACAAGGAACCGAATTGTTTTTAGGCGCCAAATATGAACCCAAATTCGGGCATGTTATTCTTTGCGGGATTGGGGGGATTTTTGTGGAGGTATTCAAAGATGTTACATCTGGTCTTGCCCCGCTTTCGTTCGATGAGGCTTTGTCGATGATCCGAAACCTGAGGGCTTATCCCATCATCAAAGGATTCAGGGGTCATCCGGGTGTAAGTCGTGAGAAATTTGCTGAAATCATTGTACGATTATCTTCGATGCTCCGGTTTGCAACTGAAATTAAAGAAATGGACATCAATCCATTGATGGGTATCGGAAATAAAATTGTCGCGGTTGATGCAAGGATTACGATTGAGAAGTGAGAGGATGGGTTCTAATTATTTCTTTAACTGATTGCATGAAAGACGATATTTGCTTCAGCAATATATATAAAAAAGGAGGTTCTCTTTTCAGAAAGCCTCCTTTGCCTTTAACAGGAACTGAATTGCAGCGAACCCATATCCCTTTGTATAAAAGGATAAAATGACGATGTTTAAACAGCAATAGCCATCAACCGGTTAGCAACTATCTGGTACTCCTCCTTCAGTGCGAGGTTCCCATCAAAGATAATGGCACCGGAATACAAAATGTCTGTTAGTATGAATGCGTCTTCCGTACAGAATGGCCAATGTACCTGACTCGAGGCCACTTTAACCATTGGACCGATGGCCGGTAGTTTATCGGTTACACCTCCTGCAATTACATCGACAATTATTACATGGATTACTATGCTTATAAGAGCAACAATGATGGCAACAATAATTGCAACAATAAATGCAAGAAGTTTACCTCCTACTGCATATGCAACTGCTGTAACTACTGCTGCAATTATGCCAATAATAATTTCTGTTACAACAATCCAGGTTGCAATTTCGGTTGAGTTTTGAACCATCGGTTCACCAATCATCTCATAGGTCATTACTTGTTCTCCCTTATCATTCAAACCAAGACCAAGCGTTTCCTTCGTCATAATGATGGAATATGCATCAATACCCGGCGAAATATTTGTATGAATATTTGCCGTTGTTCGAATATAGGTTTCATCAAAACACATTTCGAACGAGGTGGCAACCGGGTGATAGTCGATGGCACCAACGCGTACCGAGTCGAGCTTTATGTTGGTGCCAGTAACCGTAGTTCCAGCAGCATCAACAACATATTGTGCATCGGGCGAGTCCGTGAAGACATATTTCAGAGATGGCAGAAGCTGATATTTTACGAATATTTCGCGGCTAATAAGGAAAATGGCATTGTCATCGCTCTCTAAATCGACTGCTGGTAGCTGGTTTGGAAGACCATCATATGAACGATCATTGGTCATACAAAGTACACCGAAAATACTGCTCTCCTCGGTGCTCTTATCTGTGTACGCATAACTGATAGCTGTAGCCCGCAGCCATTTATATTCATCGGATTGTTCTCCCATATTATTAATTAACACGGTTGAGAATAACGTATTAAATCGTGCGAGATTCTCAGGCAGGTTCAACCATTGTTCGAACAGTCCACGCAGAATACTTTTATTGATTTCGTCAATTAAACCACTCGGATCAACTAATGCAATAACTGCCGCAATAGGATCAGATTTACTTGTTGGTGTCGTGTTGACATACAGATTGTAGATGCCATCAGTAACTACCCCGGGGGTTGGTAAGGGAAAATAATCAAGTTTCACATAGATATTAACGGACACGTTGGTAAGGTCGAAATTTTTTCCACTTCCCATATTAATTCCAACATATTGACCCGATTTCATAGGCAGATTGAGTTTCACATTTCGTCCGTCACCTCCTGTTATAATTTGCCACGCATTGAAATCACCATTGAGAGACAAATCACTCTGAGAATAAGAAATCGTGGCCGGATAAGTTTTCTGGCTTCTGATCAGTTCGTTTAGTGCAGTAACTCTGCAGATAGAAACGGTGTCCCAGCCATTGGTTGTTACCGGACTTGTAAGCATCAGTGTATCCTGCTTAGCGTCCATCGCATGTACTTTCGGTGCATTTTTGTACAATTTAGAATTTTTGATTGTTTCCGCCATTGCCAGATTCAGATTTGGCAGGTCAAGCTTGAGCGGTTGGTTAAAACCCGATAATACTACATTTTCTGACATACTCTGTTCCTCCTTTTAATTAATTAATATTTGAAATTTTGAAAAACGGTTAAAACACAAATACAATTTATAATTATTTTTCCCTGGTTAATATTCTAATATAAGCGATTCGCTAATGAACGCAGCTTTCACTACAGCCTGATCCCCGCACCAGGTAACGGTATTGATGTTATCTGCTTTTATTGAACTGCCCCTCTTTGTGATAGCGTTAATCAGATCATCGGATATAACTTTAACCACAATCTGAACAATCAGACCGACTATTGGCAAAAGCCATTTGAGGTACCATGGGATATCTTCATCATGCGAAAAACTACTACCATCACGATAAAACAAGATACTGCCATTTGTATCGAGCGAGGTTTTCATCCTGACATTTCCGTTCCAATACATGGTGATTCCGGCATACATGTCGCAATCGCCATTGTAGTAAACTTTGATTCTATCGCCTTCGACCCTTGAGATATTCTGTTCTTTATAAACAATAGGCGTGTAATAAATCGCCCCTGATTTGATCTCATGCATACGAAGTTTGGCCTTATTGAGGAGTTCACGTTCTCTGAAAAAGAAGCAGTCCGGAGTGCAATTTTGGTATAGATCTATCAGCCCGGGTAAAATCAGGTTATTGAGCATAAGTTCGCTCGACATTACATAAAAAGAACTAACTCCCAGCGAAATCCCAGTGATATCTACATCCAAAGGAAGCTGCGAGATATCTTTATCACTGCAGACAGACAGAAGCGTCAAATAACCAGAATCGAGATAGGAATAGGCGCTTTTCTTCGGAATTGCCCAATCGGGGCTACCACTTTTTGCAAAATTGATTTCCGCAAAAATGAGTTCAAATTGCTTTGGATTCGATATCAGGTATTCGCATATCGAGTCTAATACTAAATTTGATAGTACACCTACTTGTCCGCTCGGGTCTAATAATTTTATAGGAAGTACCCATCCGTCTTTATCAGGTGTTATTTCTGAAGGATTCTGAGCTAAATACTTATATGCCGATTTCAAAATAGCTAAATTGTTTTGAAATGGAATCAATGAAAGTGTTACCTCAATGATTGCACAAGTATCTGCTAAACTTATTTTAGTGGTTCCTAATGTAAGTTCACCCACTATTATCGGGAGTGAAAGTCTTAAAATTCGACCCCCGCCACCATTAATTATATTCCAGCACGCAAACTTACCACTCACTTGAAGCACTTCGGGTTCAAGTACTTTATAATTGAAGTTCGGGTCTATACTATCCCAAATGTTTCTTAAATCAGAATTGATTTTCTCCTGCTTTACAATGCTGATTGTATCCCATCCCTTTGTTAACATGTTTTAACCTCCTTATTTTAGTATTTTATAAGCATAACCTGTTATATCTAATCCGATCATTAACATCACTCAGTAGGCTAAATAAAAACTTCTAATACAAAATTGAATTTACCCTGGAATTTTACCTTCTTCTTTGTCCGAATCTGGTTCATCTTTATCTTTCACGTTCATAGTGAGTGCATGGTATTTCTTACGAAGTTCATCCATTTTCTTGAAGAGCGTTAGAATAGATTCACTTGGGGTGAAATTGGCTGCCTGTTCGATGGCATTGCAAAACTCAGTATACGAGTCGCAAACCGTGCTTTTTTGAGCACTGGCAGATTCATCGGGTAATTCTGCACCTTCGCCCATACGCTGCTTGTACATTAAATCATAGGTATGATTTACTTCTTCAAGTTCGAGTAACATAACATCGACACCGTTATTGATAGCCGCATTTTGTAAATCAGTGCTGGCATGATATTCTCCAAACATTTCGGAGAAAAGACTTGTCTCGGTATTCAAAGGTTTACTTGCAACACCCCAATAGGGTTTGAAAAAATGGTCAAGCGCTTGAGCATTGGATTTCTTTTCAGCGTTGCGTCCTTTAAGATGTAAAGTAACAGTTCGTTTGATTTCGGAAAAACGGTCATTGCGGTCTTTGTCAGCGAGCAATAACTTTTCTGTTAATTCACTTTTGCGCGGTTTCTTTATTACTTGCTGGTATTTTTCATTATTTCCAATCAGCAGATTTAAAGCTGCATTTGTCAATTCTGAAAAATTCATTCTTACGGCAATGGCTAAATCAATGGTCGATTTAACCAGACCAAAAAGGTTATCAACCGATAAACGGAAGATATACAATGTCGAAAACTCTAACTTTTTCATAGAATTTAATTTTAAAGAATTAATATTTAAACAAAAACATAAAACTCTTTTTAAACTCTTAATCTGAAAAACAGGCATTTAATTTTGCAAACAGACCATCTATTGACTGCCGGAACCGTTGACTTTTGTCAGAAACAGGAAAACCTGCATTCCGGAATCTTTGACAATTATTCGTGATATAAAAACTCAGCATCCGAAATCTTTGACAATTGTTCGCGAGACCAAAACTTGTCTGCCGGAATCCTTGACAATTGTATAAGCTATAAAATGGCTCTATCCGGAATCTTTGACAATTGTTCGTGAGATAAAAACTCCTATGACGGAACCTTTGACTTTTGTCAAATACATTAAAATAATCCAATCGGATATTTTTGAAGTTTCTAAAGATCTCGTAGTCGTTTGTTTGAATAACGCCCCTATTTAAATGAACGATTTCAACCGTTGAACAGATGGAATGTCTTTAGGAAGAGCATCCTCCGTTCAATTATTAGACTAAAGTTAAGGGTTTAATTTGTTATTTCAAAATATTTTGAAGAATATTTTTGAAGATAAATGAAAATATTTTCAAAAATTGCAAAACCAATGAAATTTCAGCGCAAGGATAAAACCAGGAAGGGCTAAAATACTGAAAATGTATTATATGGAAAACCTTGAAATGAGGGGTAATTGAATAAAAAAAAGTTCAGATTGATTTGATGGATGACAACTGCATTTATTGAGGTTGCCCCTGTTCCTGCAATTTAAGTTCTGTAAAATCGATATCATTGGGATATGCTCCCGAAGGATTCAAATAGTCAAGCTTTATTTTTATTCCATGCTTTTGAAAGCTTAATAACTGATCAATCATATTCATTTTATGATCATGCGAACTGAGTAAAAATTCGAATACACATTCTTTATTCTGCTTATCCATCACTGTGATAAAATTTTGATTGCCCGTCGCACCTACTTTCCACAATGTCTTATATCCGTTATAATATAAACGGATTGCAGCTATTTCTTGAATGTTGTAAACAATTGAATCCGGTAGCTGATTGATTGTGATTTTTTCGTCGGTCATTATTATATTTCCAATCGTCTTAAAATTAAAGTGATTTTCAAGAATTATGAGTACAATTCCGTTCAAATTGAATAGCAAACAAAGCAATAGAAACAGATTACGATCCTGACCAAACCACATTGTTAAGTAATCTTTTTCGAACATGCCTTTCGGAGCCAAAATAAAGATGACAATACCAGATATCACATATAGAATCAGCGAGATCACTCCTAAAGGCGTTCTTCTCCATTTTCTTGTTTTGATTGTTTTTGTCTGAAAGTTCATATCAGTTAGTGTTAGGTTTGATTTTTATAAAATTAGATGATTATTGCAGATCAGATATTTGTTTATCAACATCAAAAGTGAAAATAAATAATCATAATCACAAATCTTTTTAGTGAAAATTGATGAGTTACGGACATGATATTTTATCAATCAGAATATCCTATTATAAGATGGGCCCATACTAAATGCCTCCGTAGCCATTTTTTTATTGTTCGGACCAGAATTGAAATGAAATCATATTACGCTATTTTTGCGACGGAAAATTTAAAATATAAACAATAATAAAACCAATCATATGTCGATCGTAAGTTTTGGAAAATATGTAGATGGTATCAATTACAAAGTCCTGAATGAAAGACAGGTAAGAGCAAGTTCAGGTATCATGTTTCTGATTGGTCTCATCGCATCCATCAACGGATTAATATTAAGGAACTATTCAGTGATACCCTATTTAAGCGGATTTCTATTGTTCTCGTTTTCAATTGCCGTTTTCATTAATCCGAAATACTCGCCAACAATGATTCTTGGTTCTATATTTGTCCGGAAACAGACGCCTCTTTATATTGGAGCTGTTCAAAAGAAGTTCGCCTGGAGTTTAGGGTTGGCCTTATCGGGTTCAATTTTTATAATGTCAATCTATCTATTAACTGATGTGTCCTATTTTACACCCCTTTGCCGGTTGTGCATCCTGTGTTTAATTCTGCTATACTTAGAAACAGCATTTGGAATTTGTGTCGGATGTAAATTATACTTTCTATCTATTAAAATGAAATTATTGAAAGAGCCGGCTGTGAGACCGAATTGCATGGGTGATGCATGTGAGGTTTAGTGATTTTGATATTGAGGCTCAAGATTGGATAAAAATTCTTATAATGATGGATAATCACTATAAGAATGTTAATCCAATCTTTCGGTTTAGTCCTTTTTCAAATATTCGAATCAATGTCGAAAGCTGAATATTCCCTTTCGCATTCTCAATTCGAGAAATATAGCTTTTTTTTGTTCCAGATCTCTCAGCTAACTGTTCCTGTGTCATATTAGATTCTTTTCTTGCCTCCTTAAGCATTTCACTCACAATGAACATTTGAGATCTTTCTTCATATGTATTCCGACTTTCGGTTCCGATTTTACCGTGTTCTCTTTCGATCAATTCGTCGAAAGTCTTTACTCCTTTATAATCTG
>Ga0302296_1002780_pt1 | contig 11565 bp, 8 predicted proteins | sample III_Fen_N3_1_FD_194546 | JGI IMG/M metagenome (GOLD analysis project Ga0302296, IMG submission 194546) | Peat permafrost microbial communities from Stordalen Mire near Abisko, Sweden - III_Fen_N3_1 | ecosystem: Environmental > Terrestrial > Soil > Wetlands > Permafrost | place: Sweden: Abisko... | reverse complement strand
AAAATCCATCAAAATGAAACCGATAATTTTCGTCTTACTTTTTATATCGACTCTCGCTCTTTTTGCACAAAATGATCACACAAAGGTTATTCCTAAGAACAATGTCATTTCTTCGTATTGTCTGGAGGTGACTTATGACAAAACAGTTCACCTGATTTTTCCCTCCGGGATTGACTATATTGATTTGGGCTCATCCAATATCATTGCGGGAAAAGCAGAAGGCGCTGAGAATGTAGTTCGGGTAAAAGCTGCTGTAAAAGATTTTACAGAGGAAACTAACTTTTCAGTGATTACTGATGAAGGCAGTTTCTATTCCTTTATAGTGAACTATTCGGACAATCCGGAAAAGCTGAACATTGAAATGAAAGATTTTCTTCATGATGAAAGGTTAGGCAATCAGCCTGAAAATTCGATGGAGGTATATCTTTCTGAATTAGGCGACGAATCACCCCAGACCGTTCAGATGGCTATGAAAAAGATCTACAAAGCTAATCGCAAAAGGAGTAACCTTGCGGAAAGCAATCAGTTTGGGATTGAGTTTTCGCTCCGAGGTATTTTCTGTCATAACGATCTGTTATTCTTCCACACTGAAATCAAAAATACCTCTGACATTCCTTTTGATGTTGACTTCCTTGTGTTCAAAATTGTCGATAAAAAGGTGGTCAAACGGACTGCTATCCAGGAAACCATCTTAAAACCTGTCCTAGCTTACAATTACCTGACTTCATTAAAAGGAAAAGAATCTGAGAGCACTGTCTTTGCATTTCAGAAATTTACCATTCCGGATAAAAAACAACTGGATGTCGAACTGTTCGAAAAAAACGGGGGCAGACATCAGCGGTTTGTTATTAAAAATGCGGATTTGGCGAAGGTGCGGACAATTGGAAGATTGTGATAGTTTTTTATTCTTATTTCAGAGGAAAACATGAAAGGCAGCTAATCGCTGCCTTTTTATTTATCAAGCTCAGTGACAATCAAAAGATGCCCTCCATTGTGCTATGTTCTTACGAACATTCCAATGCAGAACATTGTCAAGGTTCTACATCCGATACTGCGCGAAGTGAAGCGAATGTGCCGGAGAATACTTACTAAACTTTTCAAAAAAGAAATATCCGTTTTTAAGGTGTTGATGGTTAATCAGCCGATAGTCTGGCGCCTGAAAAACAATCGAAAACAGACTCTTCCCTTTGATATCAGAGGCTTGTGAGCGCAAGTACTAACAACTCGAAGCAAGAGTGCCACAGGCGGTCCTAAAGGTAAATTAATGCTGTCGTTCCGTCTTTAATAGCATTATTTCACTTGCTCTTTAACCTGTTCATAAAATGTTTGAGCCGGTTTGAAAGAAGGAATAAAATGCTCCGGAACAATAACCGTTGTGTTTTTTGAGATATTACGAGCAACTTTGGAAGCCCTATTTTTTACGATAAAACTTCCGAAACCACGAAGATATACGTTATTGCCTTCGGTTAAAGAAGCTTTCACTGTTTCCATAAAAGCTTCAACAGCTTTTTGTACTGTCACTTTTTCAATTCCGGTACTTTCACAAATTTTATTAACAATATCAGCTTTAGTCATTTCTTGGATTATTTAATTATCATTTAATTAATACTTTACCACGTAAAATTCAAATATAAAATATTTAAGTTAAAATATCGGGTCAACACGTAAGAAAACTCATTATCATTTTTGCAGACAGCCAGCCTGAACGTTTGATGAGAGTATATCCATCGAAAAGGCGATGAATCACCCTAACTGGAGAATTATTACACCTCGGTTTTGCTTCTTATTTGTGCAGGCTAGATAGACAATGAAGGACGATAATCGACAAGAAAAACTAATCTAGTTAACCATCAGATAAACCTTATAATCAAAAATATTACCAAACACTATGCGGATTTCGGAGGTGAGTAAGTTTTGTTTTTCGTTACTATCATTTTCAAAATTGTTATTGCCATTTTTTCTTTTTCAAGTCATTTTCATTTATGCTATGCGTCTTTCTATCGGGTCGGTCGTTGTTGTTTTGGTGGCTTCAAAAGGTAGTGTTTGGGTGTGCAAGTTTTTTTGCTGGAAATACTATCCGACGAAGGAGGATGGAGATTTTCTGCAAAACCGTAGGCCTGAACTTGCTTAACCTCAAACACGGATTTACCTTTGCCATCAGAACTGCAACTCCAGACGGAAAGGCCTGGTTTTAAATAGTATAATGGAGAAAGAAGGACTTTTGCACATGTGATTTGAGAAATAAATAGCGCCTTTTCCCCAAAGGCCATTAAACGTTCTCCAAAATCTTGGGCGAGGGCAAAAACAAGTGTAGATGCAGAATGAAAAGTAGCGAGGTCTGCCCGGAGGCAGGGCGAGCGAAGTGAAATGAAGCATATAGTCTTGTGCGCGGTGCTGAAGGTTACTGAATGGAAGACATTTTCCGAACGGGTTCGGGAAATGCATGGAATGAAGTTACCGGAAGCACAGGAACCTTATCCTTATTTGAGAATCTTGAAAGCGCGAGCAAAGGCAAGTGTAACGATTGAATGAGCGGGTCAACCGCTTAGAGTGACTTAGCCAAATGAAGGAGTTACTCTTGTGTGGGATACCGGAAGCTTCTGAATGCAGGAAGTGAGGAACGAAAGACCGGAATGAAGGGGCTGGAGGGATGGCAACATTAAATTTATTTTTTTGAAAACGAAAAACCTTGCTTATTCGTTGAATGCCTAAAATAATAATAAGGACAAATACGGACATTTTAGGCCAGTTCATCCTCTAATTTTCAATGGGTCAGGGCATTCCATAGGTTTGTTGAAGCTGAAATAACAGAATCAAGATTTCTGGATTCAGCCTCACAATACTATGGATGAAAAGCAAAACAGAAATATTGAGGAAGCAACTGAACGGGTGAAAAATAGATTACCCTTGGAAAAACTACGTCTTGTCCCCAAATACAAGGATTTGTCTGCTGAAGATTACGAACAACTTATTGAAAATGCAGAAACCATTGCCCTTCTGATTTTAAAGACCCTCTTTTTGAAGAAATAACACACCCGATTGGTTCAAAATTTGAGGTGATTTCTTGTCCCTGATTTTAACTCAATATATTAATATTATGAGTGATTTAAGCCTGTTCAAACAGTTTGCCCCACAAGTACCCCATAAATTTAAGGAAGGGAACAATGCGGTTATTTACACCCGTGTATCGTCAGCCGAACAGGAAGACAATACCAGTCTGTCATCACAGAAGAAACATTGTGAAATGTATGCGGATCGTAGAGGACTGAATGTGGTCAGTTATTTTGGTGGCACATACGAATCGGCTAAAACAGATGATAGAAAAGAATTTAACAGGATGCTGACATTTGTAAAACGCACAAAGAACATCAATTATGTGATTGTGTATTCGTATGAGCGTTTTTCTCGTTCTGGCATTAACGGGGCTTCTATTGCTGAAGATTTATTAAAGAAATATGGGGTTATGACCTTGGCTGCAACCCAGGAACTTGACCCGAGAACCCCGGCAGGTTCTTTTCAGCAGAAGATATTGTTTCTTTTTGGGCAAATGGATAATGAGCTTAGGCGGGATAAAGTTATAACAGGGATGAAAGAGCATCTTTTGAACGGTTATTGGGTGTGGCGAATACCATTTGGATACAAAGATTTAAACAAAGGAAAAGCTAACCAGCGTAATCTGGTGGTTAATGAACAAGGAAAGTTATTGAAAAGTGCTTTTGAATGGAAAGTTTACAAACAAATGTCCAATGCAGAAATTGCGAGACATTTGTCCCAGATAGGACTAAATATTAACGAAAAGCGGCTGAATGAGATCTTTTTAAATCCTTTTTATTGCGGGCTTCTCACTAGTAAAATGATCCCTGGACAGGTTATCGAAGGAAGGCACGAGCCATTAGTTTCAAAAGAACTATTTTTGGCAGTTCACAATATAAGGCACGAAAAGAGGAGTCAGGGTTTTGTGCACGACAAAGAAAATGACAACCTACCTCTGAAAATTTTTACCCAATGTGATAAATGCAAACAACCTCTAACGGGATACTTAGTTAAAAAGAAAGGGTTATATTATTACAAATGCAGCACCAAAGGATGCAAAGTAAACCGAAGTGCAGAAGCGATGCATGATTTATTTCGGGACCTATTGAAATGTTTTCAAATAGGAAAGGATGAGTTTGAAATAATTAGAATTCAGTTAGAGGAACAAATGAATGTTTTCTTTGCATCACGTTTTAAAGATGCCAGAATATTAAAAAGTAACCTAGCTGAGGTTAAAAAGAAACTGGAAGCTATTGAGGAAAGATTTGTCGTGGGGGAGATCGACCGTAATCTTTACGATAAATTCAGACCCAAATATGAAAAGGAATGTTTTGAGATTGAACAGGAATTGAATAAGAGTGACGGATATTTCTCGAACCTTAAAAAAGTGATTGATTTTGCAGTGAAAGTATGCCGTAATCCATTGATAATGTGGAATAATTTAGATTTTAATGGCAGACAGGTATTTCAAAATTTGCTATTCCCTGAAGGAATTATCTATAATCGAGAATTCGACCAATATCGAACCAATAGAGTAAACTCATTTTTCTCAGCAATCCCCCAACTGAAGCGGGTTTTGGAACAAAATAAAAGCGGATGTTTTGTCAGTTTTGACGAAACATCCGCTTTGGTGCCCGGAACAAGACTCGAACTTGCACAACCTTGCGATCACTAGTCCCTGAAACTAGCGTTAGTTTGACTCTGGTTATATGTTCTGATATATAGTCTATTACGTCATTTATACACTGCCTCGAATTCGCTTAAACGATGGTCGTTACTGCACGACTGTTTCCCCAATTTAGGAGCAAACGGGACTAATGTTTCTCCAATGTTTCTCCAAAATGAATGTTAAATTCTATGTAAGAAAAGCACGGAAGGAATGTAAAATCACCATTTGCATTTATCCAGATCGGAGCAATCAGCTCAAAATTTCAACTGAGCACACCATTGATGTTGATCAGTGGGACGCAAAGAAGCAGAGAGCCAAGAAATCAATGATTGGCTACGAAGTGTTGAACCAGTCGCTGGAAAAGCTGAAACTGGAAGTTTTAAAGCACATCAGAGAGTTAAAGCTTCAAGATGTGACCGAGTGGTCAGAGTTGAAACAGCAGCTTAAGAACTACCTAAATCCAGACCAAGCAGAGCTGCCCCTGACTGTTGATTTAAAGCCCAGCAACCTCACCTTAGTTTCGGTGATCGATGTATTCCTTAAAGCACGAACAGCCGAATACAAGCCTGAAACAGCCCGGAAATACAAGGTGTTGGAAGCCGTGATACTCGAATTCCAGAAGTTCAGGAAGCAGGATATTCAGCTATCTGATGTATCGTTTCCTCTGATGGAAGAATTCAGGCTGTACCTGCTCAACGAGCGCAATAACCGCAATGATACCATTTACAAGATGCTCGCGGCGTTCAAGTGTCTAATCCGCTGGATGATCCAGAATGACTATCCGGTTGATGCTCGCAGCTTGGAATTACGTCAAAAGGTGAAAGTGAAGCATGATATTGTTACCCTCTCAGAACAGGAGTTACAGCAGATTCAGGATGCTGAACTGAACACCTTCCAAATCCCCATTCGTGATTGCTTCCTGTTCCAAGTTTATACAGGACAGCGGTTTTCGGATATGCAGCAGCTAGCACCCGACCAGATCAAGGAAAATAGTTGGGTATTCCCATCGGTGAAAACCGGAAAGGATATGCGAATCCCGTTTGTTGGCTGGTGTAGTAAGGCGAAGGAGATCGGGGAGAAGTACGGCTTTAGTTTTCAGAAGTACTCACAGCAGTATTTTAACCGGGAGATTACGAAGATTTGCAGGACAGCGAAGATCATAGAACCTGTGAAGCTTACCCGGTATCAAGGTAGCACGTTACTTCAAATGCAGAAACCAAAATGCGATTGGGTATCGAGTCACACCGCACGAAGAACTTGTGTAAGCTTGCTTTTAGCGAAGGGCGTTCCTCCAACGGTAGTAATGAAACTGACGGGGCATTCGAGTATTCAAACCATGATGCGGTATGAACGAACAACTAATGATACGTTAATTAACTCGTTATTAGCTGTATAGTATGTATTTTCAGTGCGATCGATCAGTCAATATGCTTAATAGATTGGACTGGTCGGTTGCACTGTTTTCTTTTCATGTCCGACATCGGTCCATACGCCCACCGATTTGAAGCAGGTTAATCAGACCTGTAATAATAAGTCAAATCGGCGTTGATAGAAGCCATTACAAGTCCTGGGATCAACAGGCAATACAAATGTTCAATAACGAATCAAACTCCTTTAAAGTCGCTGAAATTGATGTAGTTTACGCTACTAAAATCCGTCCATCTGACCGTTTAAAGGTCACGACTTCTTGCGATGCTGCTGATGCTTTCAGAGCCATGTGGAAGCAGTCAATGGAACACAAGGAAAGCTTTTACGCCTTATACCTAAATCGCAACAACCGGGTGTTGGGCATCCATAAAATATCGGAAGGTGGACTGTCCGGTACATTAATCGATGTACGCTGCATATTTCAGGTAGCATTAAAAGCAAACGCCTGTTCTGTTATTGTAGCACATAACCATCCGTCTGGAAATGAGATACCTAGCGAGGCCGATAAGACAATTACCCGGAAGATAAAGGATGCCGGACTGACTCTTGACATTCCTTTGCTTGACCACCTTATAATGCTTCCAGGGAGCGGGTACATGAGTTTCGCTGATGAATGTCTAATCTGAATGGTTCCTTGGCTCCGGGTTCACTGGCCTTGCTTAATCAGTGAGGCTGGGGAACTAAACTCCAGTCAAGCGGAAAGATGCACCCCGAAAACCACTGCTGCCGCACTTGACGGGTAGCTGAAGTTAGCTGCTGGCCTTCATTTGTCACTATTTTCATTCACTTTTTTTATCATTTGTCACGGAAATAAAACCAAATCCTAATTTACTCCTGTGTAAACATAAATTGATGCGATCACCGACTGATGTCATATACCAATAATCATAGCTGCAAATTAATCTATGAGATTCTCCATTTATATTTACTACCAAAGAATTAATCTCAGGTTGTCGAAAACGACTTTCTTGTCTGTATTTGTCAATTACTGGAAAATTATCGCGCTTGTCAATAGTTGATAAACTTTGATTTAAAAACGAACCTGTCATGAGGAATAGTCCAAAGAATCCAACTGAAATGTACATAATTGGTAAAAAGTAGTCATTTCTCATCCGATGATTCACAGCAATAATTGGCTTGATTTTTAAAGCAGTCCAAATACCGATCACTAATCCAACTCCTCCAAAAATAAGTCCGAACCAATATGGGTGGTAATAGTTTTGAATTTCATAAATACCGATAATTGAAGCCCAAATCCCAATAAATACAGAAAGGATAGTCGCAATCATTATCCATAAAGGCGGTTTTTTTATCTCTTGTTTTTTCTTTGCCATAAATTACTGTGTCTGTGTCGTTTTGGCTTGCAGCTAACTAGTGAATAGCGGAAAGTTTATAGTACTTTTTCCGGTTTTTGATGATAATAAGCGTTTTTGTTTAGCATTGATATGCCAGTTTAATCTAGGCACAAAACAATCTAACTGACGATGTACTTCGCAGCCTTTGTTATTTACCTCCAATTTTTATTTTTACTTCTAAAAAACAGTCTTGCAGCAATTCCAGGGTCAACACCCTTATGTTCAGACTTGTACTAAGCTGAAGTTCGCTGATAGTCTCAGCTATGTGAACAATTTCATGCCGTAGGACAGCAGGTTCAGAGCGCCGCTAGTTGTTTTATTTCTCTCAACTTGATCAAAGTTACGAAGAATCAGACGATGATTATCATTGTTTAACAACATATAAGGGCATATTGTGTCTGGTTCCCGTTCCGCAGTTCCCCAGATGCCTCGCCTTTTTATATTCAAGTAACCGGGAACTTAACCGGATGTTGGGAGCGGCTCTGAGCGTGTGCGATTATGGACTGTTTTTAGGCTCTGGAATGTAACAAAATGATCGACGTATGTTAATATACAGGCTCGTCCTAAGGGTCAGAATCGGGGTTGTTCCATTTGCTGAAATCATGGCTATTGGTGGTGAAATCACGTATATTTCTGCTGAAAATTATGGGGTACGCATGGAACAGCCCGGCACTTGTCATACACTCCCGGCTCGTTCTATTGGGGAAAAGTCGATTTAAAAGTGCTCCCCGGCGTACCCATCGAAGAATATTATTGATCCGGTTCAGTTCGGAACCCATCAGATTCAAGCAATTCGCAGGGAAAAATCCACTAGCGTTATTCAGGAATAGTTCATGATTGCGCTGTAATGTTATGGTTAACAGCGTGGTAGGCGTGGCGTTTAGTGCAGTCAACCAGTCAAGTAGCTAAAGAGTGTTGACTCATCGAGTGCACTGATCTTGATTATTTGTGAGTGAGCTTACCGTTCACAACTGTAATGTGCTCAAGTCCCAACCCTTCAATGTAGTCATTCAGGCTAGTGTTTATTCCAACCAGCTTCAACTGACCATTTGATCGTTTGGTTTGTATGCAGAACTGGTAGAAGTTAGCTGCAACTCCAGGTAACTTATTCAATCCCGGAAGTAGCTTATAAACCAAGTTCTTCCATTCTTTAGCGCTGTTGGTTCCTCCATCCTCAATGTAGGCCTGCAATTTTTTAATCGCCGTTTTGATGGTTGAATTGCTTTTGGAGAATGTTTTGAAGTACCTGATTGCATCTGAAATGCCTATTGCAGTGTTATTGCTTAATTTTACGTATTCTTTCAGCACATCCTCGCTTTTACCGCTCTTATAATATAAATATGCAGCAGTGGATATTCTGTGTGGTGACATTTGGGCGGCTTTCATCAGTTCAACCATTTTGTTCAGTGTGTCGAACCATAGTTTCATAGGGGAAAGTTTAGCCTGCGTAGCATTAAGCTTTGCATAACCACCATACATCGTATTGATGGTCTTCACCAGATTTGCTTCCGAGTAATCGTAACCCATATCTTGAAACACCTTGATTATAAGTGTATATTCGTTCTTGATGAACTCAATGAGATCGGATTTTCCAGTTGCCCTTGACTTTGCTTTCGACTTAGCCGAGGTTTGAACTTCTCCTTCAATAGTTTCAGCATCAGTAAATACAATGTCTTTGAACAACCCACTGACTGCCTTTACAAGAGTGTCGCCGCCTAATTCCTTGAGCTTCTCAAAAAACCATGAGGCAACCTTGCATTTATTTACAACCAGATTTTGATCGGTATCTTCGTAAATCATATCGCTCATCAGGCTTTTAAGTACTTGTGCGTAATCATCTGATGATGCGTCCAATAATTTTATTAGGTTATCTATGCTTTCTTGTATTTCGTCGCCTCCCCTATAAAGCCCTATCTGTTTGCTATAGGGAGAATAGTAGTACCGGAATGGTCTTTTGTATTTGCGGCAACGTCCGAGGTATTGAGCAAAACCAAAGGGATCAAACGTTCCAAACAAATATACAGCGTCAATTTTCTGATTGAGGATGTTAATGCCTGACTGCACAACACTGTTAAGAATGAATACGTTGGTGCCGGATGGTAGCTTGTCATTCTTCATCAGATAATCCCAGGTGTCTTTCTCTGTTGATGTTTTGGTATCGGCATTCAGTATACTGACCGTGATGTTTGGGTTGTATTCGTTTATACGAACACTTAAATCTTTCTGTGTGGTGGTATATTCGGTAAATACAACGGTTAGCGGTTTATTCTCAGTTGCAATGCTATGCGCTAACGTTCGTACCGCACTTTGTTCTACCATGGTTCTTGAAATTACAGGAGGTTTGACCTTGGTAGTGGTTACGTCAATAAAGTTTTCAATTCCGAAAAGCAATCTGTTAACCCAGTTTGATGGTGTTGCACTAAAACCTACTATCGGGAATCCAGCTTTCAGTATTGATTCGACTGATCGAGTGTGATTTTCACGAGCAGCGGTAAGAAACGAATGCGTCTCATCCACAACAACAACCGTTTGATCGCTTTCAAATTTAATAGCATCAATGAGCTTGTAGGCTGAATCAATGGTGGTTAGGAAAATTCTGTCCGCAGAAACGGGTTGGACAACTGTATTGTTGTCAGTAACCTCGCCGACGGTTGAAAAAAGATCATTGTCCTTTGCTTTGGGTTGAGAACCAGTATTTTTCTGGATGACCTTTTTGATGGTTTCAGAATTAACGACGCTGGTTTCAATGTTTAGGGCAGTGAGTTTTGTTTTAACCTGCTCTGTGATTGATATTTGTGGAAATAAGATGATGAACCTTTTGTCTGGGTATAGCTTGATTAGTTCGAGTATCAGCGTTGTTTTTCCTGATCCAACAGGAGCCTTAACGTGTATTTTATCCTTGTTATCAATGGTTTGAGCAATGATTTTCAGTATCTGATCTTTTTCTTCGCTTAGGTATTTTCCAACAGTAATTTTAGTCTCCATTGCCTTTCGTCGCATTAGGTTAGTGTCCAGCCTTCATTCGAACACAAAGGTAATTCCCCGCGCCGGAATATTCAAGGATATATAAACCGGATGGATTAATTATTTCGGGTATCCGGCCCTTGCAGATTCCTACGCTGGAGAAAGCCGGTTGTTTATCGGATGGAAGCGGAGGAGTATTCAGCGATTGAAGTGGTTAAAAGTGATACCTCAAAATGTGGACTCACTTTTATCGATTACAAAAAGTAAACAGATGGGTACAATACCGTGTCCGCAAAATGGAGACACGGACGTACAGATACCTCTATCGGTAGTTGACCTGATTATTGATGTGCAAGATGGTTAATGCCCACAACCTCAATATGAGATGGCTCGTGATAATCAAGTACTTAGATAAAACTTGCGATTAAATGGTGTTTAAGCCCGTCTCCTCAAAATGCGGAGTCGGCGATTAAGGCGGCTGTAGCTATAGGTTTTCTAATTGTTGATGTACATTGTGTCCTAGGCTATTGTCCGCAAAACGAGGACGATGGGGACAATCAGTCACATGCGTTTCTAATTCACGATATTAACAAAGACCCAAACAGGAGCTTACCGGGTTGGTGCGATTGACACCATCTGTCATCTGTGCCGCCAGTTTACCCCAAAAAGCAGGGAGGTGTAAAAACTTCTCTGCTTATCCTCTTTAACCTCGGCTTTATCTCATGTTGAAATCGATAAACCCGGTGGGCGAGTAGCTTCGATAGTAGGTGCTCGATCTATCCTCACATAATACGAATTCTAAGCTCAGCAAACTTCAAGGCTGCCTTAGAATTCGGTATTATATGGCATATCTCTTTGGTTGCTGATGTCAGTATTCCAATTATCTTTAGCAGTGATAAATTAATGTTTAACCCGGAAATGTTTCCCACATGCTTCTCCAAATGGGTATGAGTGGAATCGTGGAGAGTGTAACTAATTGATAGTAAATAAAAAAGGAAGCCAATAATGACTTCCCTTAGTGCCCGGAACAAGACTCGAACTTGCACAACCTTGCGATCACTAGTCCCTGAAACTAGCGTGTCTACCAATTTCACCATCCGGGCATTCACTTTTCGT
>Ga0302296_1002776_pt1 | contig 11574 bp, 14 predicted proteins | sample III_Fen_N3_1_FD_194546 | JGI IMG/M metagenome (GOLD analysis project Ga0302296, IMG submission 194546) | Peat permafrost microbial communities from Stordalen Mire near Abisko, Sweden - III_Fen_N3_1 | ecosystem: Environmental > Terrestrial > Soil > Wetlands > Permafrost | place: Sweden: Abisko... | reverse complement strand
AAGAACATACTATTTTCCCTGAAACAGGTGATGAAGAATTAAAAGATGTTTTTGGTCTTGCTATAACAATCGTTACTACAGCAAAGACAAAATCTGAAGCAACTGAATTCTTTGAACTTATAGGTGTACCATTCAAAAAATAAAAAAGACTTTTTCATAAAAATCCCCATAAGGGGATTTTTATATATAGGTATAATCTATCCAGTTTATTAAATTGTACCTCTATAAATTTTATTTGAATTATGCTACTCTTAATTAAAAGGAGAACTTAAACGTTATAAAAACATACATATATTTATGGAAAGAAATAATTCTAATTCAATAGAAAATCTAATGAGATCCCCAGAAAGTGTTATTACTGATGCTGGAAATCAGTTCTATCAATTTCAATACTTTGATATTGATACAATAAAGAATTTAGTTCCAACGGCTAATCTAAAGACTTTAGAAGATTATATAATTAATAAGAATTATTATAATGAAGATACTTCTAAAGTGATTGAAAGAATAAAGAAGTCTAAGCCTATGGTTTTTGGTGAATACAACAATCTTATAGAAAGATTGAAATCGCCAACATTAACTAAAGAAGAATTCCTTAAGATTTTGAAAGATTCAAAAAATCTTATCTAATTAAAAAGCCTGAACTATCATAGTTCAGGCTTTTTTGTTGACAACAAAACCACTATCTGATAGTATAGGGGAACGAGAGATTAGATCCGTGCATCTCCTTAAGATTCAATATTATTTTGACTTTTAAGAAAATGAACGTGATATCAATCTTTCGACTAGTAATTTAATTAAATACTAGAAATTATTTTTTTATGGCAAAAACATCAGTAACAGCAAGACATTTAAAGAAGTCAAAATTTAGTACACGAGAAACAAATCGTTGTTTTCGTTGTAGTCGTGGACATGCATATATGAGAGATTTCGGTCTATGTCGTATATGTTTCCGTGAACTAGCCAATGAAGGTATGCTTCCCGGAGTACGTAAGTCATCTTGGTAATTCACAAAGTTCTCTCTAGATAATCACTCTAAACTAATTAAAATATATGGATCAAATCGCAAACATGATGAATATGATAAAGAACAGCGGTCGTGCAAACCACGAGTCTGTTGTTGTTCCTTATTCTAAGGTAAAACATGCTATAGCTGACTGCTTAGTAAAAGAAGGCTTTCTTAAGTCTGTAAGTAAAAAAACAAAGAAAGGTTTTCCTACTCTTGAGCTTACTTTAGTCTATGTTGATGGACAACCAAAAATAACTGGAACAGAACGCGTATCAAAATCATCATGCCGTGTTTATAAGGGTGTAAAGGAAATACGACCAACACGTAATGGTTACGGTCTTACAGTTCTTACAACACCAAAAGGAATTTTGACAGACAAACAAGCACGTAAAGAAATGGTCGGAGGAGAAGTATTGTTCAAATTATGGTAATCGCCTAATAGGCATATAAAATTTTATGAGTAGAATTGGTAAACAAATCGTTATAGTTCCCGCAGGTACAGAAGTTAAACTCTCTGGTATTACTTTTTCTGCAAAAGGACCAAAAGGTACTCTTACTCGTGATTTTCCTGGAAATGTTACAATCCATATAAATGGTAATGAAATAACTTTTACTCCAAACAAGATAGGCAATCGTGATATCAATGCACTTTGGGGAACATATGCTTCACATGTTAAAAACATGATAATAGGAGTAAATGAAGGTTATTCAAAAAAGCTTGTACTAGAAGGAGTTGGATTCAAATCTGAAATTGCTGGTAATGCACTTAATTTATCTCTTGGATTTTCTCACCCAGTAAAAGTTATAGTTCCAGCCGGTCTTACTGTTACTGCAGAAAAAAATAACATTACAGTTACTGGTATAGACAAAGAACTTGTTGGTCAATTTACATCATCTGTTAGAGCTATGAAGAAACCAGAACCATATAAAGGTAAAGGTTTTCATTATAGTGATGAAGTTATTCGTCGTAAACAAGGTAAAAAAGCAGCATAGTAATAAACAATTACTAATTAAGAATTACGAATTTAAATACAATGAACAAAAAATTAGAAAAAAGATTAAGACTAAAGAAAAAAATCCGTACCAAAGTTTTGGGTACTTCATTGCGACCACGTCTTTCTGTTTTTCGTTCAAACAGTTATATTTATGCTCAATTAATCGATGATTCAAAAGGTATAACTTTAGCTTCATCTTCAGATTTAGATATTAAAACAGGTACAAAAACAGAACGTGGAATCGAAGCCGGTAAACAAATAGCTAAAGCATCTATTGCTAAAGGTATTAAATCAATTGTCTTTGATCGTAATGGTTTTAAATATACAGGTCGCGTAAAAGCTCTTGCAGATGCTGCTCGTTCTGCTGGTTTAGAATTTTAAATATTTATGGATACTACACAAAAACCAAAAACATATAACAATAAAAATACCGGTTCAACAAATCGTGGTGCAAACAAAGAAGGTGGTGAAAGAAAACCAAGATCATTTTTTGAACGTCCAAAACCAGAATTTGATCAGAAGATGGTTTCTATTCGTCGCGTAACTCGTGTTGTTGCTGGAGGACGTCGTATGACATTCGCTGTTGCTCTTGCAATCGGTGATAAAAAAGGTTCAATTGGTTTAGGAACAGGTAAAGGTGGAGATACAGCTCTTGCAATTGCGAAAGCTCTTCGTCAAGCAAAAAAGAATATGTTCAAAATCAAGGCAACAAAAGAAATGTCTATTGCTCATGAAGTTTCAGCTAAATTCTCAAGTTCAAAACTTACATTAATGCCAAACAGAGGTAAAGGTATGGTTGCTGGTAGTACAGTTCGTGATATGTTAGTTCTTGCAGGTTTAAAAAATATTACAGCAAAACTTCACTCTGGTAGTAAGAATAAATTAAACAATGCACGTGTTGCTTATGCAGCTTTATATGAACTTCGCGCAAAAGCATCTCTTCCTAAGGTTGTTCCATTTATAGCAGATGATATTTTAGAAGAAAGTAAAAAAGAAGTTAAATAATTAAATTTTATGCAATTAAATTCATTAAAAAGAGAACATCCAAATAAAAAAGCTAGATTAGTTGGCCGTGGTGGTACCCGTGGTAAAACTTCTGGACGTGGAGGAAAAGGACAGACTGCTCGTGCTGGTAACAAACGTCGCCCACAAATGCGCGATATTATAAAGAAGATACCAAAACTTCGTGGTTACCGTTTTAATTCCGCTACTATAAAAGCTACTCCTGTTAATACTGGTTCACTTAATGTTTTTAAGGCAGGATCAATTGTTAATCCAGTAACTCTATTTGAAAATAAATTAGTTCGTAAAGTAGGTGGGGTTTATCCTAAGGTTAAGATTCTAGCAAAAGGTGAAGTAAATGTTAAACTTGAAGTTACTGGCTGTGAAATATCTGCAAGTGCTCGTGCAAAAATTGAAAAAGCAGGTGGTAGCATTAAATAACCTATGGATACTGTTTGGAACAAATTAAAACTAATATTCACTGATAAGACACTAAGATCTCGTGTCTTATTTGTGCTTGGTGCTTTATTTGTTTTTAGACTACTTGCTGGTATTCCAATTCCAGGTATTGATACACTTAGACTTCAAACATTTCTAGACAACAACCAATTTTTGGGAGTCATGAATGTTTTTTCTGGTGGTGGACTTTCACATTTATCTATTCTTATGCTTGGTGTTGGTCCTTATATTACTTCTTCTATTATAATGCAGCTTTTGACAATGATGTCCCCACGCTTGAAAGCTTTGTATCAAGAAGATGGAGAAATTGGCCGCAAAAAATTCACTCAACTAAGTCGTATGATAACTATTCCTCTTGCTATTATTCAGGGTTTTAGTTTGATCTTAGTACTTAAGAGTCAAGGAGTTTTAACTGACCTTTCAGCTCTCGGCATGATTACAAATCTATCTGTAGTTGTTGCTGGTTCAATGTTAATTATGTGGATAGGTGAATTAATTTCTGAATTTGGTATTGGTAATGGTGTTTCACTTATAATCTTTGCTGGAATCGTTGCAAATATACCAAAAGAATTATCACAATTCCTTTTCACTTTTGATATTGCAAGTTTACCTCTTTATATATTACTTGCTGTCGCCGGTCTTCTTATTGTTGCTGGAGTTGTTGTTGTTTCTGAAGCTGAACGTCCTATTCCAGTTACTTATGCAAAACAAGTTAGAGGTGATCATATTGCAGGTGGTACACAAACATATCTTCCACTTCGCGTAAACCAAGCAGGAGTAATTCCAATAATTTTTGCTCTTTCAATTTTGTTATTCCCTCAACTTATTGGTACAGCTCTATCTTCGATGACTAGTCCTATCTTATTATCTATTTCACGAGGACTACTTTGGTTTGTAAATAATACATGGGTTTATTCAATTGTTTATTTCATTTTTGTTTTCCTATTTACTTATTTCTATACAGCTGTTACTTTTGACCCAGAACAACTAGCAACAAATTTACAGAAAAACGGAGCTTTCATTCCTGGTATTCGTCCAGGTCCTGCTACTCGTGATTTTATTTCTACAATCCTTACTCGTGTTACTATGATAGGAGCAATATTTCTTGGAGTAATTGCAGTTATGCCTCTTATCATTCGAGCTATAACTGGTATCACGGCTTTCTCTATTGGAGGAACAGCCCTTCTCATCGTAGTTTCTGTTGTTCTGGATTTGATTAAAAAAGTAGATGCTCAATTATCAATGAGAGAATATTAAAAAAGGAGTTCGTTTTAAAACGGACTCCTTTTTTAATGTAAGACGATTTTGGTATATAATAGATATTATGATAAATAAACCACAAACATTTATATTTGCAGGAAGATCTGGTTGCGGTAAGGGTACCCAACTTAAACTTTTAAGAGAGTATTTAACAAAAGAAGATAAATACTGTAATCAATTTGCTTTTTCTACTGGAGATGCTTTTCGTAATTTTTTTAAAGAAAATACATATGCAAGTAATTTAGCTAAGACTATAACTCAAAAAGGAGAATTACAACCGCTCTTTCTTACTATTTCTTTGTGGGGGAATGCTTTCTTGAATGATTTAAAAGAAACAGATCATATTTTTATAGATGGGTATCCTCGTGTAAAAGCAGAATCTGAAGCACTAGATTCCGCCCTTAAATTTTTTCAAAGAGACAATATTATTATTTTAGATTTTATTGTATCTCGGGAAACTTCTAAAAATAGAATGCTTCTAAGAGGTAGAAATGATGATACTAAAGAAAATGTAGAAACAAGATTAGATTGGTATGATAGAGATGTTACACCAGCAATAAATTATTTAAAGAATCAACCTGGTTATGTTTATTTAGAAATAGATGGAGAGAAAACAATTGAAGAAATTCATTTAGATATTATTAATAAAATAAGAGAATATTGTACCGTATGCAGGAAAAAGAACCAATAATTATTTCATTAGGAGGATCTATGGTAGTACCTGAAATGCCAGATCCAACATTTATAATTAACTTTAGAACTATCATCTTAGATATGGTTAAAAACTATAATAAGAGATTTTTTATAATAGTTGGGGGAGGAAAAGTTTGCCGTATATATCAGGCTGCTTTGGCAAAAACAATAGATGCTAGCATTGAAAAATTAGATTGGATGGGTATTTATTCAACTCATTTAAATGCGCAGCTTGTTCGTTTATCTTTTGGTGATAATGCTCCAAATGATATAGTTACAGATCCTTCCGTTGTATCTAATCTTTCCAATGATGTTGTCATTGGAGCTGGATGGGAACCAGGATGTTCTACAGATACAGACGCTATTTTAATTGCAGAACAAATTAAAGCTAAAAAGATTATAAATATTTCAAATGTAGATTATGTTTATGATAGCGATCCTAAAATAAATCCAAATGCTAAAAAGTTAGAAAACGTTTCATGGAAAGATTATCGTTCTATGATTTCCTCAGAATGGGAACCAGGCATGAATTTACCCTTTGATCCTATTGCCTCACATAAAGCAGAAGACTTAGGGATTGAAGTTGTTTTTATTTCAGGTAAGAACCTAGAAAATTTAAAAAATTATATAATAGGAGAGTCTTTCAAAGGATCAATAATCAAATAGTTTTTGAGTTTTTATAAAAAATATTTAATTTGCCTATATTTTAGTTTTGGTCTAGTATAAATGAATATATGTCAGTAATAATTAAAACACCAAAAGAAATAGAGATTATACGAGAAGGAGGGAAAATTATGGCTAAAACTATGGATAAAATAGTTAAGTTCATTAAGCCTGGTATTTCTACTTACGATATAGATCAATATACATATAAAATTATCAAAGAAGGTGGAGATGAACCAGCTTCTTTGCATTACAGACCGGATAATTCATATACTCCTTATCCTGCTTCTATTTGTATTTCTGTAAACAATGAAATCGTTCATGGTATACCAACTAAAGATACAATTCTTAAAGAAGGAGATATTGTTTCTTTAGATTTATTACTCAAACATAATGGATATTTTACTGATCATGCGGTAACTGTTCCTGTTGGTAAAATTACTAAAAAAGATCAGAAACTTTTAGATGATACTAAAGGAGCATTAGAAGCTGGTATCTGGGCAGCTGTCGGTGGGGCAACTGTTGGAGATATTGGTTTTGCTATTGAAAAATTTGTTGCTAAAAGATATGGAATAGTAAGAGAACTTTCTGGTCATGGAGTTGGAAAAAAGATTCATGAAGATCCTTATGTTCCTAATTATGGAAAAAAAGGTAGAGGCCAGAAATTAATTCCAGGAATGATTATTGCTGTTGAACCAATGTTGAATATTGGTAAAGCTGGTATTATCAGTATGTCTGATGGTTGGACTATAAAAACTGCTGATGGATCAAGAAGTGCACACTTTGAACATACTATTTTGATAACAGAAGGTGAGCCAGAAATTTTAACTAAATAAAAAAGATAAAACGAGGATGTCGGGTTGATGTCCGACACCTCAATCAGAAGATTGATCTACTTGGTGCAGTAGCAGTTGTCGGACATCGAGAGAAGCAGTTGTCTCCGACATCAGAACGGAATCTTTTGTATAAAAGCATAAAATTAAATAACTTTATCAAAAGTACATGTATATATGATATAATATTTATTATGGAAGGATTTAATCTAAACAATGCTCCTAAATTTAAGACTCCTCAAGAGGAGTTAGATTTTTTACGAGCGCATATAGCAGAAAGAGAAAAAGCTTTAAATGAACAAAATAAAGAATTTTCAAAAGAAGGATTAGCTCATGATGTAATAAGCGAATACAAAAAAATTAGTCCAGAAGATAGTATGCACAAGAATGCAGTAATAAAAGGACGTGAATCAGAAGCCTTAGTTTTAAGATTAAATCCAGAAACTCATGATCGTAAGATGGAAGAATTGCTTACCATTTTACTTGATAAAGGTATTTCTAATACACTCTCTCTTATTTCTAAAATGAATAATCCTCATTTAGATGACGATTTTCATCGTTTTCTTGTTCAGTATTTAATAAATACTCATAAAATACCTGGACTTAAGGAAGGCACTCCACTTTTCAAGTCTCTCAATATGAAATTATTTGAAGTAACACTACCTGATCCAGGAGATGATGAGAAAAATAAAAAAGGATTAAAAGAATTGCTTGGTGCAATGGAACAATTCTATGCCGGAATGCATTCAGTTGGAGAAGGAAGAGAAAACTCTAATCGTAATCATTTTACTTTAGAGATTGCCCTTGCTGAAAATACTGATCGCTTTGTTTTTTATGCCGCAGTGCCAGCTCATAAAGCAGATCTATTTGAAAAACAACTTTTAGGAGTTCATGCAGACGCCAAAGTGATAGAAGCTCCAGATGATTATAATCTTTTCACTGAGAATGGCTCTGTTGCTGCTTCATATGCAACACTTGCCCAACACAATGTTTATCCTATTAAACTTTACGATACCATTGATTATGATCCACTAAATATTATTTTAAATATTTTTACAAAGTTAAAAAAATCTGGTGAAGGAGCATCTATTCAATTTACAATATGTCCAGAAGATGATGAAATAATTCATAAGTTTCATATGATTTTATCTGATGTAAAAGGTGGTATGTCTGTTCGTACTGCATCTAGTATGACTCGTCAGTTTGCAAAAGAATTTGGTTCACTTGCAAAGGAATTTATTTTTGGTGCATCAAAACATAAAGAAGAAAAAAAAGTAAATGATAAAGCAGTAGAAAATATTACTGAAAAAATGAAAAGCACAATCATGGCCGCAAATATTCGTATTGTTGTTTCAGCTGAAACAAATACAAGAGCTAAACAAATACTAGGGGATATTGAATCATCATTTAATCAATTTACAGAAGCAGATCGTAATGGATTTAATTTTGTTCATCCAGAAGGATCGGATTTGGCAGGACTTATTCATGATTTTTCATATAGAACATTTTCAAATGATTATTCAATGCCACTTAACTTAAAAGAACTTGCGACAATCTTTCATTTTCCTTATGGAATTATTTCTCCTCAGCTTAAACAAGCAAAAGCTGGTATTGCTCCTGCTCCAATGGAAATGGGCCAAGAAGGCATAATTCTAGGTATAAATAGCTATAGAGGAAACGATACAGAGATTCGTATGGCTCGCGAAGATAGAGTTCGTCATATGTATGTTATCGGTCAGACTGGTACTGGTAAGACAAATATATTACTAAATATGATTACTCAAGATATCCAAAATGGTGATGGTGTTTGTTATATCGATCCACATGGTACAGATATTCAGACTATATTATCTCGTATTCCAAAAGAACGTATTGATGATGTTATTTATTTTGACCCAGCATATACAGCTCGTCCTATGGGATTAAACATGCTTGAATATGATGTACGATACCCAGAACAGAAGACATTCGTAGTAAATGAGTTGATGTCCATTTTCAATAAATTATTTGATATGAAGACATCTGGAGGTCCAATGTTTGAACAGTATTTCAAAAACTCAGCATTTTTAGTTATGGAACATCCAGAGAGTGGTTCAACACTTTTAGAAATAAGTAGAGTTCTTGCGGATAAAGAATTTAGAGATATGAAATTATCTCACTGTAAAAATCCTATAATTACACAATTCTGGAAGAGTGCTGAGCAAACAACAGGAGATCAATCTATTGCGAACTTTGTACCATACATTACTTCAAAGTTTGATAATTTTATTTCCAACGACATAATGCGTCCAGTTGTTTTACAACAAAAATCAGTTTTTAATTTCCGTGAAATTATGGATAATAAAAAAATTCTTCTTGTAAATCTTTCCAAAGGAAGATTAGGAGAAATGAATGCTAATCTTATTGGATTACTTCTTGTTGGTAAAATACAAATGGCAGCATTATCACGTGTAGATATGTATGGACAAAAGATGAATGATTTTTATTTATACATAGATGAATTCCAAAATGTAACAACCGATTCAATCGCATCTATTTTGTCTGAAGCTCGTAAGTATCGTCTTTCATTAACTATTGCTCATCAATACATAGCTCAACTTGAAGAAGGAATTAAAAATGCTGTTTTTGGCAACGTTGGATCTATGGCAGTATTTCGAGTAAGCCCTGAGGATGCACAATTTTTGGAGAATAAATTCAAACCTACATTTACTGCTTCTGATATTATGAAGTTAGATAACTACAACGCGTATCTATCTATGCTCATAAAAGGTCAACCTACAAAACCTTTCAATATTAAAACACTACCCCCTGTAAATGGAACACCAGAGTTTGTTGAATCAATTAAACAATTGTCATACCTAAAGTATGGCCGCCCTCGTGAAGAAGTAGAAGAAGAAATAATGGAGAAATATAGACAGAGTTAATTATAGTTTGTCGTATAAGGTTTTTAGGGGTATAATGTTCTTACCTTTATTAGATTATGTATAATATTCAATTATGGCAACTACTATAGAACGTTCTCTTATTGTTTTTAAGCCCGATGCAGTTCAGCGTGGTATTGTTGGTGAAATCCTCTCCCGTTTTGAAAAGATTGGATTAAAAATTGTTGGTACAAAAATGCTTCAACCAAGTTATGAACATTATTTTCATCATTATGAAAATATAGGCAAAATGATTTCTCGTCGCGGACAGAAAACTTTTGATGTAACTTTAAGTATGATGAATGAAGGTCCTGTTATTGCTTTCGTTTTAGAAGGAGTTGAAGCAGTATCTCTTATTCGTAAAATGGTAGGTACTACAGAACCAAAATCAGCTGCTCCTGGAACTATTAGAGGTGATTATTCTCATATGAGTTTTGCTCATGCTGATGCAAACGAAATAGGTGTTCCTAATATTATTCATGCATCAGGAGATGTAGAAGAAGCAAAATTAGAAATAGCTCATTGGTTTAGTGAAACAGAATTATTTTCTTATTCAACAGTACACGAAAAATTTACACAAGCTCAAAAAAAATAGTACTTTAAAAATATCCTTTAGTACTTTTTATTAAAATTACTAAAGGATATTTTTTATTTATACCATGAAAAAAATTACAGATATTTATACCCAATATAAAATAATGCCAAATTTACAAATGCATCAGTTTCGTGTAGCTGCTGTTGCTTTTCAAATTTGTGATTCTTTAGATATAAAAATAGAAAAAGAAGATATTTTAAAAACATGTCTTCTTCATGATATGGGTAATATTATTAAATTTAATCTTAATTATTTTCCAGAGTGGAATAATCCAGAAGGGATAGAATATTGGCAGAAAATTAAAGATGATTATATTACTAAGTATGGCAACGATGAACACCATGCAACTATTAAAATAGCAAAGGAGATTGGTATAGATAGTTTCGTTTTAGACCTTATAGATTCAGTTGATCCATCTCTTATTGAGATAAATAGGAAGGATTTAAATTTTAATAAAAAAATATGTATTTATGCTGACAATAGAGTTACTCCACATGGAATTGTTTCAATAAAAGAAAGGAATATAGAAGCTAAAAAAAGATATGAAAATCATCCTCATGCTTTTGATGAAAATGGGCATATTCATTTTATTGAAAATATAAAAGAAATTGAAAAACAAATTTTTTCTCATTCAAAAATAAAACCAGAGGACATAACTGACGAATCAACTATTTCTTATTTAGATAATTTAAAAATTTTTGAAATTTAACATTAAATATAACTTGAAGGGCTGTCAAATATGTGCTTCATTATAAAAATGCTCTTGCGTAGATTCTATACACGAGTATACTTTAGGTAGGGTTATTTGAAATGTATTACCTAGAACAATTTTTTAGGGGATGTCGAGTTTTGATATAGAGCTGTATACATATTACGTTAACAAATCATTATCATCCTTTGTCCCACCTAGCGTTATGCTACGGTAATATTTTTTAAATAGTCCTAATAAGCAATTCTTCCTTCACGGGAAGGATTTTTTATTGTCCGACATATGTAGCAACAGTTGTCGGACACCCGTAAAGCTTTAATTTTATAGATTTTTAAAAATAAGGTATAATATAACCTATATATGGTAAATGATAAAAACTTAAAGATTACATTTTGTTCAGGAGCCGGTACTGTGACAGGAGCCAATTTTTTATTA
>Ga0302296_1002774_pt1 | contig 11582 bp, 5 predicted proteins | sample III_Fen_N3_1_FD_194546 | JGI IMG/M metagenome (GOLD analysis project Ga0302296, IMG submission 194546) | Peat permafrost microbial communities from Stordalen Mire near Abisko, Sweden - III_Fen_N3_1 | ecosystem: Environmental > Terrestrial > Soil > Wetlands > Permafrost | place: Sweden: Abisko... | reverse complement strand
CTACCGGACATAAAAACGCTACCGATTTGCAGGTTCAAGTAAACAACTTTAATCAGGGCTTGTTTTTGGATGGTTCCAAAATGAAATCGCCGATAACGCCTTTTTCATACGGAATGGCTTGCTATCCTGAAAAGCATGAAGAAGCACCTAATTTGGACTCCGACTTGATTTATGCAAAACAGAAAGTAGATGCCGGGGCAGAATATCTGGTAACTCAGATGTTTTTCGACAATCAAAAATACTATGATTTTGTTGCCAAATGTAAAGCCAATGGAATCAATGTGCCAATTATTCCTGGAATCAAACCCATTACCTTTATGAACCAGCTGACCGTTTTGCCCAAAATATTCAGCACAGAAATTCCTGAAGAGTTTGCTTCGGAGCTTAGAAAGTGTAAGACTGATACAGACGCTGCTGAAGTAGGAATAGAATGGTGTACAAAGCAAGCTAACGACCTAATTAAGCACAGTGTTCCAAGCATTCACTTTTACAGCATGATGGCCACTCAAAGTGTGAAGCGAGTTGCTCAAACTGTTTTTTAATTTTAAATGTTAGATTTTAGATTGAAATATTTATAATCGATTTACTTCAATCATCTATCGTCAATCAAAAATTGTAATTTCTCAAAATGTTAAGTTTTCTGTTTTTTATAATCATATTTGTCCTCATTATCGTTCTAGCAGTTATCTCTACTGTTTTTGGGTTCATTCGTTCTATTTTTTCTTTTGGAAAAAGGAATAATCAAACTCAAGATCCTCAGTCGCGGAACGCTGAACAACCCGGGCAAAAAGCAAAAATATTCGACAAATCGGAAGGTGAATATGTTGATTACGAGGACATAAAATAGTTCTACCTGAACTTTACTTCTTTAAAATAAAAACCTTTCCGTTCGCCGAATTCAGTTTCCAACTCAAGTTGTCCATCGGGATGTACTTCAATAATTCGGGCATTAAACGTGCCGGATTCGTCGGCAAAAGCGTGAAACCTTACTTTACGATACAAAGATTCGGCATATTCATGTCGGATCTTTTTTTCATCTAATGGATTGTATAGCTCACTGATGTTTCTACAAATTTCTTTGAGCAACTGTTTTCGGTTCAGTGATTTCCCGGTAATTTGCTTCAGAGAAACTGGATTTGGCGCATTGCTCAAAAATTTTATCTGGTTTACATTCAGCCCCACACCAATAACTACAGCTTTCACCTTATTGCCTTGCAATGAATTTTCAATTAAAATTCCCGCCAGCTTTTTATCGTTCCAGTAGATGTCGTTCGGCCATTTCACGGAGATGTTTTCACAATATTTATCAAGAACTCTTTTAATTGCAATGCTTACCAACTGCGAAACGAGAAACAGTCTGTCTAACGGAATTTGTGACGGATGGAGTACAACGCTAAAAAGCAGGTTTTTTGCTGCCTCCGACTCCCACGAATTCCCGATTTGACCTTTGCCGGCTGTTTGAAAATCGGTATAAACCACAGTTCCTTCGGGCTGATGACTTTCCCGAATCATCTCCCAAAGCAAGGCATTGGTAGAATGTGTTTGTTTTATGTATTGCAGATTCTTCATTTTGAAATATCCAACAGGAATTGCTCCATTTTCTTGGTCACTTCTTTCGATGTGCCATTGGGATTATTGACTAACAAAGCAAAAACCAATTTCTTATTTTTTGTTTCCAAATAACCTGCATACGACTTAACCCGAGAAATGGTGCCGCTTTTTGCATGAACTTTTCCAGACAAACGTGTATTTTTAAGGAAATTGGATAACGTTCCTGATTCGCCAGCCACCGGCAAGGATTTGAAAAACGATTCTTTGTTGGGGCTTTTGCTCATGTAAATAAGCAAATCGGTTAAGAATTCGGCAGAAACAGCATCCGAAGGAGATAATCCGCAACCATCTAACTGGGTCAACCCCTCCACCGAAACGCCTTTTGATTTCCAAAATTCTTTGATGTTTCGGATAGCATGAGTTGAAGTTGCTTCGCTGCTTTGCCCCAAATAGCGGAAAATCTGCTCGGCATAAAAATTATTGCTGCGAACATTTGTTTCGGCGATAATTTGGCTTAATGGTGGAGATAAGTGAGTATAAATAACTTTCAGATTTTGGCTTGATGTAGCAACTTCCGAAGATTTCTGACTAACCGCAACGCCGGATTGAGTCAATTTAGCTTGCAGATGCTCAACCAATAGCGTTGCAGGATTGGGAATATCGCATTTCACTGTAAATTCAGGTTTGTTGGCAGGGATTTCACCTCTCACAATGCGCAAATCGGAATGCGGCGCTCCGTAGAAATAAGCACTGTCCGAGTTTATTCTGGTGCTTTTCAGGTAATTTTCAATAATCAGCCCTTTTATTTCGGGGGTAATTTTCAGTATTTCCGGGGTCGTGCCTTCCGCGCCCGAACGTAAAACCACCCGGCAGGTATTATCCATATAGGCAATACCATAAGCACCCGCTGCATAATAATTTCCAATATCTTCCCATGTCCAATGCGGATTCACTCCCTCGTCATCATAAATTCCTGAATCGGGAATTATCCTTCCGGTAATTCTGTTTATACCGGCTTGCTTAATTGCAGCCACCCATTTTGTCAAAAAATTAGGATCACCTATTTTGTCAGAGCCTAAAGTAGGGTCTCCACCTCCCCGAATATACAAGTTTCCGGTTAAAACGCTGTCTCTGCTAATCTTTCCATCAATTGCTAAAATCGTTTTGAAACAAAAATCCGAACCGAGCATTTCCAACGCTGATGCTGTTGTAACCAACTTCATAGTAGAGGCAGGAGTGACTGCGGACTTTGAACGATATTTATACAAGGTTTGATTGGCATTTAGATCCTTCACCAGCAAGCTGATGTTTGCATTTTCCAACAATGAGTTTTTTACAAATCTTTCAACCGGATTTTGTGCAAAAATCAGTAAATGACAAAACAGCAAGGCTAGTATAGTGCAAACTTTTTTCATATCTCAGGCTAAGTAAATCTTTGAAACTTTATTTCTACAAAAGTAAAGAGAATAAATTAATTGGAAGATACAATCTCCAATTTTCATTGAAATATAAAAAAGGTTCCACCCAGCATGAGTGAAACCTTTAATTGCCATCGGATTGAATCCGCAACTGACACAATGATTTTGAAATGGTTAACTAATACTTCAAAAATCCAATCTCCCTAACACGACTGGTTATTCTAATTTATTATTATGCTTTTGGTTGCTTTTTCTGAATTGACTAAAACAGTTACAATATACACTCCTTTACTAAGACTTGTTTTTATCTGATTCATACAATGAGGTATAACCGTTGATCGCTGAATACAGTTACCCAAGGCATCATACAATTTCATTTCGCCTGTTTGGTCAATCGTATTATCAATAAAAATTGAGCTTTGTGAGCTATATATATTAATTTTTGACGATTGCTGAGTAGGATTTAATCCGGTTGTGGAACTGATAATTTTAAAACGTTTAGTTGCATCGTTTGTGGTAGCTGTAAATGCATATTCAGATCCGCTTTGAGTAATATTTGTCGTTTTATTAGCAACCATATCCACCAGATAAATTGATGAATACATGGTGTTTATATTTTGATTTGTGAATATTAATTTAAACTGAGTATCGGTGCCGGGTTGGAATCCAATATACGATTCATTTAGGTCATTCACAGCATCAATTTGATAATTTCCATCAGTTTCTAATCCGTAAAGTTGAGTAACTTCGGCTTGTCCTAAAATTTTAGGTCCATCCCATCCATTATCAAAATTACGAGTGCAAGTTGGTTCGACAAATAACCACATTCTATCTGAAAAACTTGTTCCTTGAACATCAATTTTTACAGCCACTTTAAGGTTGTCAGAAATTGCGCCTTTAATTCTTTGCTTATCGTTATTTTTAGCAAGTCCAGTATTTCGGTGAATGGTAATAGAGCCTCCCCCAACATGTGATTTTACAAGGAAAGATTGCATGGATGGAATTTGAGAAGGAACATCTAGTATTCCAGCAGTTCCGGGAGTTGAAACAATATATTGTCCGGGTCCGCTACCAGGGGTACTACTCGAGCCTCCATTTGAATTCCAATCATTGAATGTTCCAGTATTGTATAAATAAATTGAATTTTCAGCATTTGTAAAGGTTATCTGATTTCCAATAGAAATGGCTGCAGTATATGGATTGCCAAAGATATTTTGTCCTTTATAGGCCGCCGAAGAGGTATAGGATAGCGGCTGGGTAAAATCAGTATCCAATAAATCGCCTGCAAAGGTATAGAGCTTTTCAGACTGCTGAACTAACTCATAACATTTGTTTTGTGTCAATAAAGATGATGCATTTTTATATAATGATGATCCGTCATTCCGTTTCGACCACACATCCCACATGCTGGTTACTGATTCATCCCACTCCCTGACGTAACATTTGCTAAAATCAAATGTAGAACCAGCTGTCATACTTTTTACCGGTATGCCAAAGAACTGCCATTTGTATTTATTATTGACGGAGTTGTTCAGATTCCAAGTTGCCTTTGAGTACATTTCAATAGTAGCTTTTGGCGACCCTGCGCCCCAAGTTAATGAACCTGTTGGCAAACCTTGGTCAGATTTTATCCACAATGCACTTGCACTGCTATTATTGCTAAATTGACCGATTACATTTAATGATTGATTCGCATTAATGGTCAGCTTAGGTGTAATACCGCTATGAGCCGCATAAATTGTCAGGTTATTTGATTCCGCGGCATTTGTTACAACGCAATTACCATCTATGTAAACTAACACTGCAGGATGAAGGGCTGCACTTGGTATCGTGTCGTGATCCCATCGGCCGGATACATTCCAAGCTTCGGCAGAGGACACTCCGCTGGAATTGGTGAATGTGGTAGTTGGCCACGGAACAAAAGTTATTGGGTTGTTCGTTCCTGAAAGAAATGTCAAGTAGTTTTGTGAACCAACGCTTCCACTATACTCATATGCCTGTACGGTATATGTTTTGCCCGGATAAAGACCACTAACAAAAGTGGATGTACCAGCACCATTATATATACAATAGTAGCCCGATGAACCAAGTTGGTCACCTTTCGCAGTCCAATTTGTAGAAGAAATGTACGTGGTATTATTGACAGGGTTGGTGATTGTTCCGGTTCCTTCTTTCATAAATACAACACGCGAACTTCTGCTTCCTTTCGACCAGTTTATTGTGGCTGTAGTAAATGTCTGTGTAGGAAGAATATTATATGTTTGTGTTTCAATGCTTGGTGTTACATCGATTACAATGTTTGCCTGTGCACATAAACTGGGTGTTCCCGTATCACAAATCTCATAAGTCAAAGTTGCTGTACCACTGAAACTTGGCGTTGGAACAAATGTAACTTTTCCTGTCGAAGTATTTACCGACCAACTTCCGTAACTGTTTGAATTGCTTGTTTGTATTCCGGCTGCCGATGGATCTAGATCTATTCTCGAAGCAGACAGCGTATTATCCGGATCGGAGTCATTAGATAATATACTTACAGATGTAACAAATGTAACTCCCTGAGCTGTTGTTCCAGCGTCGTCAGTAGCCACTGGTGGGCAATTTTTCATAATACTGACTTCGTCATAATTTGAGCAAGCTCCATTTGTAGAAGTCCACCTATAAACATATGTCCCTGCGGCAATTCCCGTAATGGTGGTAGTTGGTGAGCTTGGGCTGGTAATGGCTCCGCCTGATGGTCCGCTGATTTTAGTCCACAACCCCGAACCCACAGAAATTGTATTGGCAGTCATGGTGGCTGTTGATGAACAAATAATTTGATCACTTCCCGCATTGGCTGTTGTAGCTGGAGCATAATTATTGATAGTAACATCATCCGATTGCGTACATGAGCCATTTGTGGCAGTCCATCTAAATACATAGCTTCCGGTGGTTACGTTAGTTATCGTTGAAGTTGGCGAATTAATATTGGTTACAGTTGCAGTATTTGGCCCGCTAACCTGCGACCAGATTCCGGTTCCAACAGAAATAGTGTTTCCGGCTAATGTAAACGATGACACATTACATAAATCCTCATTGCTACCAGCATTTGGCATGGTGGGTAAATTATCTACCGTAACCACAACATCGTCGGTGCTTGGGTTGCACGGTCCGTTGGTGATTGTCCAACGAAAAGTGTATGAACCGACATCTGTACCCAGAATAGTGGTTGTAGGCGAAGTTGGATTAGAAATAACAGCAGTATTTCCTGCAATCTGAGTCCATACACCGGTGCCAACTGTTGGCGTGTTTCCTGGTAAACTCAAAGATGAGTATAAGCATGTATGAAAGTCTGATCCTGCATTTGCCGTAGTAGGTGATGCAAAAACAGTTAACGTCATTTGATCAGAAAGTACACAAGTACCATTTGTTGCAGTCCATTGGAATACATACGTTCCAACAGTCAGATTAGAAACGGTTGTTGTGGGATTACTCGGATCTGTGATGGTGCAGGTTGGTCCACTGAATTTTGTCCACAAACCTGTTCCGCTGGTAATGGTATTTCCAGCTAAAGTGGCAGTTGAAGAGCCACAAATTGTTTGATCGATTCCAGCATTGGGCGTAGTTGGATTTACTGATACAGTGATTGAAACATCGCTTGAGCTTGGCGAACAAATACCATCGGAAACAGTCCATCTGAACACGTAAGTCCCTGGAATTAAATCGGTCATTGTGGTCGTAGCACTTACGCTAGAAGTAATTGTTGCGGTACTTGGTCCACTAACTTGCGTCCAAACACCGCCTCCTGTTGTCGGAGCAGTAGCTGCCATTGTAGCAACGGTTCCACAAACGCTTGATTGGTTTGGTCCGGCATAGGCTGCTGTAACATTACTGATTTTAATTACAACCTGATCGGCACTAATGCAACTGCCATTGGTTATTCTCCACTCATACACATAACTTCCTGGAACAGCTTTTGTTCCGGTAACTCCTAAAGTGGCTGTTGGGCTTGAAGAACTTGACATGGTCGGGGTATTTGGTCCTGAAATTCGAGTCCAAGAACCTGTTCCGGTAACAGGTGTATTGGCATTCATTGTCCATGATGTAACGTTGCAATATTCTTTATCATTACCTGCATTTGCGTCAGTAGGAGGAGCTGAAACCGTAACATGTGTGTCGGCTGTTGAAGAACAGCCTGTGGTGCTAATTGTATATCTGAAAGTATATTGTCCTGCACCGGGAACTAAATTTGATGCTATTGCCGTAGAGGGTGATGTTGTGGTTATAGTGGCAACACTAGGAGTTGTTCCAAGTTGTGTCCAAGTTCCAGTGCTCGACACATTCCCTGACAGATTTGCGCTGGTTACACCGCAAAGTGTTTGATCGGTTCCTGCTGTAGCTGTTGGGGTTACTTTAATAGTCATTGTGCTGGTAGAAACTCCACAGAATGCGCCGTTATAACTATTCCAGCCCAATGTGTATAACCCTGTTGTTAATCCGGTGACAGTTGTTGTTGGCGAAGTACTTGTTGTGATTGTTGGCACATTGGGGCCGTCAATAATCGACCAATAACCCGATCCGGCAGTGATTGCATTTGCTGCCATAGTTGCGGTAGTTACACCGCACAAAGCCTGATTAGGACCGGCAACCGGGGTTGTTGGAGGTGTTGATACGTAAATTACCACCTCGTCGAAATTTGATGAACAAGCTCCGTTCGTTATGGTCCAACGGAATGTATAGACACCAGCTGAAAGATTTGTAATGGGTGATGTTGGACTGGTGATGTTGGTTATAACAGGTCCACCAGCACCTGTTACCTGGGTCCATGTTCCAGTCCCAACTGTAGGTGCATTTCCTGCTAATGTTGTAGTGGTTCCACAAATGGTTTGATCAGCACCCGCAGCAGCTGTCGTTGCTGCGGCAGATATTGTAATTATTACTGTATCACGAGTTATTGTACAGGCATTTCGGGTAATAGCCCATTCAAAAAGATAAGTTCCGTTTGACAATCCCGTGACTGAGGAATTGTAGGAAGTAGGAGAGGTGATGGTTGCTGAACCTCCTGAAATTTTTGTCCATAATCCGGTTCCGGGAGATGGATTGTTGCCCGCCAAAGTAGCCGTGGTTGTTCCTGATGTGAGACACTGATCGGTGCCGGCATTCGAAGCAATTGGACCTAAAATGGCATTGGTAATAATCACAACATTATCGGACGAACTGCCGCACGAATTTGAAATTGTCCAGGTGAATGTATAGACTGTACTGGCTGACAACCCGGTTACTGTTGCATTGGGCAATGTTGCATCGTTGAATGTTACTCCTGATGATGGTGTGACAGTCCACTTGCCAGACTCATTCAAGCTGGGCTTATTGGCTCCAAGTATTAACGGTGTATTGCTACATACTGTTTGATCGGCACCGGCATCGGCGATAGTGGGCGTTATAGATGATACTTTTACATTGACATCAGCTTGATTGGTAGCACATTTAGGCCCTCCGCTGATGGCCCATCTGAAAATATAACTTCCATTTGTCAACCCGGTTATCGGGCATCTTGCCAGTAATGCATTAGCTATCGTGGCTGTATTTGGTCCACTCACTTGCGACCATGCGCCCGTACCAACGCTTGGTACGTTTCCAATCAACTCCGTATTGATTACCGTACAGGCCAGTATCTGAGCAGACCCGGCATTGGAGGCAGTTGGTGTCTGAGAGGTGACTACTGTAATATCGTCGTACACAGTTGAACACATAGAACCTAATCCATCCGACCTCTTGATCCTTATTACATAAGTTCCTGAAACTGTAAAACCATTTAGTACCAATGGGCTGGAAGCCGTAGCATATGCCGATGGTATGGTTGGGTAAGTCGGAGTTGTGGGTCCACTTATTATACTGTATTGATTTGTACCATTTGCTCCAGATGAGTTATACGATATTGTTGCCGATGTAACTCCACAATTAAGCAATAATGGCTTTGTTGTGGTAATGCTTAGGGATTGAGGTAAGCCATAGGTAATATTTATACTTTTTGAATTGGAGCAACCTGTTGCAGAATTTGTCACTGTATAGGTGAAAGAATATGCAGATGAACCATTCAACCCAGTCACTGTTGTCAGCACACTGTTGGGGCTTACAATCACAGGACCAGCTGGACCCGAAGTTTGACTCCAAACTCCCGTTTCACCTGTTTTAACGGTGGCTCCAACTAATACTATTTCTGTTCTTCCATCACAAAAGGGTAATGTGGGATTTCCACTGATTGCTGCTGTGGCAGTTGTAACTGCACCGACTGGACTCCCAACAATAATCCGCACATCGGCTGATCCGTTGACACAAGGTCCGGATACAGTCCATCTCAATACATACGTTCCCGGGATAAGGTTAGACAGTGTGGCATTGTTTGTTGTAACGCTAGAAATAGTAGGATTATTTGGGCCTGACAGAACAGTCCATCGACCTTGTTGGCCTCCGGTTCCATCGCCTCCATAACTTCCAGCCAAAGTGGTAGATGTAGTTGTATTATAACAGGTTGACAAAGTTTGATCTGTTCCTGCTGTTACAGTGGCAGCTGGTGCAATCTTAGTGATAATCATATCATCTGAAGTAGAGCAACCTGCGCTACTTGTAATAGTCCATCGCAACGTTGCATTGCCCGATGATCCTGAAACCAATTTAAAGGTTGATGTGGGTGAGCTGGCAGTAGTAATAGTTAATCCCGTTCCCCCTGATACAATTGTCCACGCTCCGGTTTCCCCCGATCCCGGTGCATTGGCCGACAATGTTCCAGCCACTGTTGCAGGACATACAGAGGTTATATCAGAACCGGCATTTGCCGTTGTAACTTTATTGATTGTAATATTTACATCATCAAAAACCAATGACCCGTCAGCACAAGTACTTGATAACCTGAATTTATAAGTATTTCCACCGATAATTCCGGTAACAGTTGTTGTCAGGGAGTTCGGACTGGTTATTACAGCTGCCGGACCACTAACTTGCGACCATGTGGTTACCTGCGGTTGCTGAAATAACCCTGAAACTCCACCCGAAAGAGTCAAAGTTGAACCTGCACATATCGTTTGATCCACATTGGCATTAACGGAGCAGTTTTGAGCAATAGCTACCGAAGAATAAACAAATAAGGTGAATAGTAGGAGTAGTTTTTTTGATTTCATAATACAATATGATTTTGCTTGATTCCCATCAATTATTTTCTGTTTATAAAGTGGATATTCTCCGAAACAAATCTATATTTTATTTTTTATGTTCGGATATTTCAAAAACGATGTAATTAATTCTATTTGTAATGAATTAATTGCTACACAAGGATATACGTTCAATGTTGTTGATGCTTTATGAAGTTCAATTTCTTAGTTTTATTTACTAGGGGAGTTGAAGTAACGCATTTGTTTTTAATGAGTTAATGTTGTATGTGCGTGTTTTTCTAATGCGGAATGAAAAGACATCACCGAAGAGATTTAATTATATAAATATTTCAAGCAAAAGAATATTTTTAATTTGTTATATAATTTTATAAACATTAATAATATCCGTTATATAAATAACATATATTAACTAATTTACTTCATTTTTGTGATTTATGAAATATTAATAATTGTCCTTAATTGGAGTAATTATTACAGGCAACCATTTAGAATTTAATTAAATCTACAAACATTCCTATTAACGGTTGGTTTGTTCTATAAAAAATACAAAAATTATTCCCTTTGTACGATTAAAAAAGATAATATTTTTACTTAATAAAGTGCAAGCAGGTGTATGTTGTAAGCAATTATAAGTTCTACCGGAGTGAAATCTAATTTCATAATATAAAACATCCCTAACATAAATCTTAATTTAAGATTTATGTTAGGGATGTTAAGGTTTATTTTACGTTTTATTGAAATGAAAAATCTATTCGTATTTCTCCATTTTATCATCAATGCTTACATCATTCTGCGAGCTTTGAATTTTCACGTAAGTCATTAAACTTTCCGCTCCCGCATTATAACAAGCTTCTTGAGCCAGTTTTACCACATTCATTATTTCATCATAACTTCCTTCCATTACGGTTTCAAAAGGTGTTACTTTATATCTTAATCCCGAAGCAGCAATAACTTCAATGGCCTTGTCAACCAATAAATACGGATGTATTGATTTTGAGCTCGGAAGAATTTGCAAGGCTATATTTACTGTTTTGTCCATTTTGATTGAGTTTTAAAATTAATATTATTTTATCTCGAGACCAATTGATTCTTATATGAAACAAAAAACCCGAAATTTCTTTCGGGTTTTGGATATTGATTTTGATCAATTGTTATTCTGCAGCAGCTTCTTCCGCAACAGGTGCTTCAGGAGCAACTTCTTCTGCAGGTGCTTGAGCAGCTATTTCAGCAGCAATTGCATCAGCTTTTTTCTTGGCCAATTCAGCAGCTTTTGCTTTGTTTACTTCAGTTTCGGCTTTTTGACGGGCTTTCAAATCAGCTTGTTTTTGCGCAGCCAATTGTTCTTTTGTTTTTACAACGTTAGATTCTTTGCTGGTTTTCCAAGCTTCAAAACGTTTTTCAGCTTCTTCGGCATTGAATGCACCTTTTTTTACTCCTTCGAGTAAGTGTTTTTTCATCAACACACCTT
>Ga0302296_1002773_pt1 | contig 11584 bp, 9 predicted proteins | sample III_Fen_N3_1_FD_194546 | JGI IMG/M metagenome (GOLD analysis project Ga0302296, IMG submission 194546) | Peat permafrost microbial communities from Stordalen Mire near Abisko, Sweden - III_Fen_N3_1 | ecosystem: Environmental > Terrestrial > Soil > Wetlands > Permafrost | place: Sweden: Abisko... | reverse complement strand
TTTGCCTTTTTAATATCTCTATTTTGATATAAAAACATTGCAAGTCGTTTTTTCCATGAATTTCGATTCATAATCCAAGGTTCCAACATTCCACGAGTTGTAATGATATATGGAATACCTTTTAACCGTGCTACCCATGCCATGATGTGTATGTATGGATCCCATACATGCTGAAGATGAATTATTGCAATATCTTCGCTTTTTAGCTTTAAACCAAAGATCAAAAGTCCCCAAAGGGAATAATTGCTTACTTTGAAGTTTTCTGATGTTTTTATTTCAATAGGATTAGCACTTGAACGACAAATAAGTTCAATATTGACACCTCTCTTTGCTAGTTGTTCGCACGTTTGTGGAACACTACGTGAAGGACCACCAGCACTTTTATCTACTGAGCCTACAATATGTAAGACTTTTTTATTATTGAAATATTTCGGTTCAATAGAGCTATAAAATTCTTGAAATTGTTGAACAATCGTTTTAATATCATAGTTCTTTTCTATTAGTTTTCTTCCCTGCAAACCCATCTCATACAATTCTGTTGGTGATTTATCTATAGCTCTTTTTATTGCGTTAATTATATTTTCAACATTTAAATCAATCCACCAACCACAATGTTCTGTTTCTAATTCTTGCCAAGGTGTTCCTTTTGTTGTAATTACTGGTATTCCTGTTGCTAGAGCTTCGGCAATTACAATACCAAAATTTTCGCTATATGTAGGTAATACAAATAAATCGGCATTTCTATATAAATCCCACTTTTCATTTCCATACACAGCTCCAATAAAGTGGAATTGTTCTGCAACATTCTGTTTAACGGCCTGCCATTTTAGCATTTCAATATATGTAGTATCTCCTTCACCAGCAATAGTAACATGTATATCTTTATTTTGTAATTGCGAAATTGCTTCAATGAGTAATTCTATTCCTTTTTTGGGATGAACTCTCGATAAAAATAAAATGTTTTTAATTGGTTTGTATAAGTTTTCGCTTTTGAAATGTATTTCCGAAATGTCAATACCATTGGGGATAATAGTTGCCGATTGAGTATAACCCAGTGAACGAATGTTTTGTAATTCTTCCGTTGCAGTTGCGTGAATAAAATCAGCTGTTTTTATTGCTCTTTGCTGATATAAAGCGAGTGCAAGTTTCTTCTTATAGTGATGTCGCTGTATAATGTATGGTTCAAGCATTCCATGAGGCGAAAGTATAACTGTAATTCCAAGCTTTTTAGCTTCTTGTTGAAATAACCAGTTTTGAGGATTCCATATTCCATTGATGTGAACAATATTGGGTTTTTCCGATTTTAAGAAATCAGAAAATTCCTTTTTTAATGTATACCAGCGAAGCAATGACAAATCGAAAAAACGGATAATCTTTTTATCTATAGCTACCGAATTCTTTGAAATACCGGTTACAATTTTTAAATCGATGTGTTTTTTTAATTCATTAGATATTAGTTGCATATATGAAGCTGTACCCCCTGCAGTTTTATCTATCGAATGTATAAAATGAATAACTTTCATTGATTAAATCTTTGAATATATTTCTTCAATATGAGATAATGCTTTTTTTGTATCAAAGCGTTTTGCATTTTCAAGGCCTAAATCAATAATTGTTTGACGTTCTTCTATTGATAAGGCTACAACTTTGTCGAGCACGATTATTGATTCTTGTAACCAAGCTTTTAAATCACTTTCATTTGATGGCCTTTTTGTAATAAAATAAGCTGCATTTCCTGACACTTCAGTCATTGGGGCTTCGTTTGTAGTTATTACCGGACAACCCGATGCCATAGCTTCTGCTATAGGCCAACCAAAACCTTCGGCTAGTGAAGGGAATAGAAAAACACTTGCACCTTGATATGCTTTTTGCACCGTTGTATCTGCTACTTTTGTGCAAAAATGTATATGTTTTGCTTTTGCTGATTTTTTTTTGAGTTCGATTAATGCTTGTGTTGGTTCCGATCCTATTAAGATAAGAGGAATTGGATTATCAATAGTTTTAGACCAAGCATCATATAGTTCAATGACACCTTTCCTGTTTTTATAAAATTGATTTCCTCCAACATGCAAAATATATCCTTTTGATAGGTCAATATTTAAAAGAGTACTCTGTTCATTACGAACGTCTGTTATATTTTTTGTTGGCAAAAACGTTTGATTTAATCCATTATATACTATTTCAGAAACCTTAGGGATTCTTCCTAAAAAATGATGAAGATCGTTTTGTGTTTTTTGTGAAATGGATATAAAATTCGATCCCTTTTTATAACCTCTACGAATAAATGCTTGATAGAGTTTACCTGATGTCCCAACTCTATTTTCGGGAAAAGTACCAAAAGCCGATTTTTGTGCTAAAAAATCATGACAGTGAATTATATGTTTACGTTTTTTTACTAAAGGTACCCACGGACCAAGAGCTTGGTCGGCAAATACAAACAAGGTTTTTGAATTACAAAAGAGTAATTGAAACTTTACAATTATTGGAAAGAGTATAAATTGATCGATATAACCTAACCATTTCTTGGCTGAACGTGGACTTGGTATTCGATAAAAAAACGGCTTTGCAGTCCAAAATCGAACAGAATGCCCTTGCTCTAGCATACCTTTTTGTAGCATCTGTGCATAACGGGGCATACTCTCTGAACCTAAAAATGTTGGATGTGTAAAAATAATAATATCCATTTTTTTATGTCGTTTCTTTGTTTAAACTGGCTAAAATCAAGCCTCCTGTAAGTACACTAAACCCTAAAGACGTTGGTTGTGCCCATTGACCTTGTAATATATTTAAAAGCCCAAAGCTGAGTAACATAAATGGCAGAGAATTTTTGATTTTTATATTCTGAAATGATTTTCTCAGTAAATCAAAACAGAGTGTTAGTCGTATTATTATCATACTAATTCCTAGTAAAGCACCCGATTCTCCAACTAATCGCCCCCATTCGCCTTCCGATATTAAAAAATCGGTACTGCCCGTTAATATTTTTGCTCCAGCATTGGTTCCCATCCCTAAGCCATAGCCCCAAAATGGTAGGTTTACTTGTCCTGATAACGCTCCAAGCATTCCACCAAGAAAACGATCAAGAAACACGCCTTTAACACCTCCTTCACTTTCGTTAGCATTTGTAAATCTTTCGGTAAATGCCTCTATACCTGTGCTGAAAATAGATATTTGTGACATAATTATTAAAACCAAGCAGACTCCAACAATTGCAATGAAAAGACGACCAAATATTTTGGGGTTTTGCGATGTAGCAACCAATGCAAATACAGCCGTTACGCATATTTGAAAGAAAAGCGTTCTGCTTATCGAAAACGACATTGCTCCAAAAAGAGCAGCACTGGCCAAAAGTAATAACCATCGTTTTACGCTTGTTTCTTGAATCCAAAAGAACACGACAAAAGTCGATACAAATCCCCAAAAGAGAGAATTTCCACTTGTAAAAGAAAACGTGCCTGGTGGGCGGAAATATCCCATTGCACCACTAAATCCTGCACCTTCCATATTGCCACCTATGCCTCTATTAACCCATGCATATTGAGGGCTATAAAACTGAATTCCGAGTAAAACAACCATAGGTAATGCAATCCATAGTGTTGTCTTGCCTATTTTTATAACATCGTTATGGTTGAATACTTGTCCAATAACAAAAAGAAGTGGAAAATGGATAAGAGTAATTCTTGCTCCATATAGCACAACAGCTATATTCTGATGTCCAAATAATAAGCTCGTTACAATAGCAATAAATGTAACCAAGCTCATCAACATTATATAACTATATTCTTTAATTAAGGAATGTTTCCAAGCAAGAAAAAGGATCCAAATAGCTACAGGATCTCTCACTATTAGTAATGGATTGGACATACTTGGTAAAACCCACTTACGTAAAGCCCCTTCAAATACTAATAAAATGAAATAGAGCCAAATTCCTTGCTTTATCCTTGCTAGTACGTTTTCATCTATCGAATGAGGAAGATCTGTTGCTTGAGATTTTGATTCTATATTGAGTGTATTTTTCATGTTTTATGAAAACTGTAATTCTGATTGTATGATATTTAAACGACAAATATCGATTATATTTTAATAAGACCTTTCGATTGACGTAGGATAATTGTTGTTTATAATCTCATCATTATATTGATTCGATTGATTCCCAATGATATGTGTTACAAATGCTTCGACAAGCTCAGTATGACAAGAACATTGCCGGTGGTCACCCTGAGCCTGTCGAAGGGGTTTGATGTGTATTTTGTAATTATACTTCAAATGGTTTAAGTTATTTTTTTATTTCCATAATATATCGAAGTATATTTGATTTAGAATAATCAACCCTATCATTATGTTGAATTAACTAATTTTTATTATAGTAAATGTATATAATGTAATGAGGATTAATTTATGTTGTATTTCATTTGCCAATTATTATTGAGCTTTTTTTTAACTCACCCCCCAGTTTGCGTTGCAAACTTTCCCCCTCTCTATGTATAGAGAGGGGGTGGTGCAAAGCACCGAGGGTGAGTTAAATATGCTATATTATTCTTTAGTTAATTTATGACTAAATTCTATTCTATTTATGAAATTATAGTACTAATATTTTGAGAAATAGTATTTCCATACATTTCCCATGTATACGTTTGTGATTTTATATAAGCATTAATTCCCATTTGGGGAATTTTAGATCTGTTTTCAATAAACCATAATAATTTTTCAGCAATAGCCTCGGGCGAACGAATAGGCACTAAAAAGCCAGTCTCCCCTTCTATTACCAAGTCGTCACCTCCTGTATTGGGAGTAATAATTATAGGTAAACCTTGACTCATTGCTTCCTGCATTACAAGTGCTCTACCTTCAACAATCGATGGAAGACAAAATACATCGCACGACTGCATTAACGCAAGAACTTCATTGTGGGGTCGACCTTTCTCGTATGTAAAATGGGAGTATTCACTTCTATAAAATTCCATTGGAGCAAGCAAAGATCCTAAAACAACAAGTTCTATGTTTTTTGATTGCAGCAAATTCATTGCAGCAAATAAATCGCCCAAACCTTTTCGTTGCCCCATGGAACCAACAAATAATACTCGTAGTGGACGATTTTCATCGTTTTGTTTTTGTGGTTTTTGAGTGATTGGTGATCCAAATGGTGATACAATTTTTGTTTTTTGTTTTGCCCATTCGGGAAGTGAATTCATAACAAATGAACCTGGTCCAACTACAATATCAGCCAATTCTAATTCTTTTGTTTTTCGCTCTAATTTTGCCGGAGAGTCTTTAATTCCACCTCCTAATGTTATAGCCCATTGGGGGAGTCGAATTGCTTCTTCCATCATCAATTGCCGTCCCGTTTCCCAATATGCTATGGGTAAATCGTAAATACAAAGTAAACCTAGTTTTTTTGCTTGATTAAAGGTTTCTAATGCCCCATCTTCGTATGCATAAACAGCTTTTGCTCCATTTTTTACGGCTTTTTGTAAACTGTTTGCAACATGTTGGTCAATACTTTGATACACTTTATCGACACAAAAATAGCCCGTTTCATGAACAATAAGTTTTTTAAATTGTAATTTTAAAGCAATAGCCCGACCTATTTCACACCAAGGATAAAGCTTTGTGTAAGCTTGTAGTTCGGGACTAAAACTCCTTCGTCGAAATTCTGATAATGCAGGTATTTTACCTATTTGTTGCCAAAAATTGCCTGGATAGGCAGCAATAGAAGTATAAAACAAATGAAGTATGTTTTCTTTTTCTAAACTTTCGGCTACAGCTCTAACATTTGCATTTCCAGTGGGATGTGACAGTATAATCATCTATAAACAAGTTTTTTAATTATTCGTTTACAATTATTTTTAAAAGAATGAATAGTTGTAAATATACTTCCAAACCCATGTAAATAACACCAAACATAAAATTGCACTTTATATGTAGATGATAATTCATAAATTTTCTGTTTTAATTCATCTTTCTCATCTTTTGTATATATTTTCCATCCTAAACTGTTTGCGTGTTGAATGGCTAGTGATGTTCTTCTTTTTAAAACGGAGTTTACATTCCAGTTTCTAGCTAAGAAAGCAGGTTCCAATATTTTTTTACTAACTTCAAGTAAACCATTTATTTCATCTAACTTTCTCTTTTGTCGCACATTGCCACTATCGGACCAAACTCTGTACGATGATAAAATATTTTTACTAAATACATTACCATATCCGCTATTTGCCAACGAAACAGATAAATAATAATCTTCAGCAAAATTCATTGAAGATGCTATAAAATGAACGTTCTCTAAAGCTTCGCGTCGAAATAGAATGATGTTAGCAGCAACACAATAACCGTTTATTGACATTTTTAGTGCAGTATCAGCATCTACAAATTCTTCTTTTCTTGCAATTATTCTTGTTTTATTCTTTTTGTCATATTCATCTATTTCTTGCACATTTGCATGAGCATATCCAGCGTTGGGATATTTATCCATTAAAGCAGAAAGCTCTTCAATATATGTAGGATGTAACATATCATCTGAATCTATTCTGACAATGTATTTCCCTTTTGCTTCTCTTAAACAGGTATCAACATTTTTTGCAATACCTAGATTGTGAGTTTGATGTAATACTTTAATACAGGTTGATTTATTTTGTAGTTGATCTAATACCTTTTTTGTTTCGTCGGTACTACAATCATTTGATATTATTATTTCATCAGGTAAAATGGTTTGATTTAATATACTTTCAATTGTTTTAGGAAGATATTTTGCTTGATTGTAGGTTGGAATACATACTGAAACTCTCATGTCATTTTTATTTAGTCAATGATAATCGATTAATTAATTTTTTACAAATATATTCAGTACTCCAGTTTTCTGATGGTATATTTATTAAGTCAGACAAATATTCATCTAAATTTGCAATACAATCTATAATATTGTTATTATTACTCATAATAATGTTTAAATTATGATATCTCATTGCTGCATAAACTCCACTCTTCCCTATAAATTGAGTTGGAGTACTTGAAATTCCGTAATCCATCATCTGTAAAAATGTTGAAACTTGTTGAGGATTTTGTTCTCCCAGAACTACAAAAATGACTCTTGCACTGAATATTGCTTTTAGGCGTTCTATTTCAATTTCTCCATAGGTTCCAATTCTTCCAATTATTACTATTCCAAGTCTTTTTTGTTGTAAATATGCTTGTTGTTCTAAATCCTTAATGACAATCTCTAAGTTTGATGAAGAATGTATTGTTCCAAATATACCCGCTAAAATCAAATTATTACGACCAATTTCAGGAACAATAAGTTTTTTATAAAGATAATCTTGAAAATCAATATCTTCGGTTGTTTTAGGAATATTACTGAATAATCGTAATATCTCAGAATCAATTTTATTGTTTTTTAAGAGTATTTCATATAATTTATTTGAAGTTGTTATTAATTTTGGATTAATATTAGAAACAAGATTGTTGGCTATTTTTCTTTGGGGAAATCCTATTATTTTATGTTTTAATGGTGACATTTTGGTTAATCCAATCCATAATTCATGAAACATAATATGCCATTTTCGTCCTTTACCTATTTTAGCTAATTGTTTACTTAAACCAAAAGGTAATCCCTTATTATGAAATGAATAGGGCACATATTGTAAACTTAACCATTCAGGATTCTGTTTTTCAATAAAAAGAGATGCTTGATAAAATCGTTCTTTTGATAAAACTACACTTGGCAAACGAAGCACTTCAATTGAAGTGCCATCACATTCTTGTGTATTTTCTATTTGTGTTTCACAATGCCTATCATTCAAAGCAATTATACTTGCTTGATGACCTTGTCGAATTAATTCGCCCGCTAATCGTCTTGTGTAATCGCCAACGCCGTCTTTACCAGGTTCTAAAGAGCCACAAAGGAATAGAATAGTCATTTGTTTTATACTTTTGTTAAATAATTATTTTGTAATCATAAATCATCGTTAGTTTATTTTTGCAATGATTCTTTTTCCCATTTCAATAAATGGTTTTTCAATGAATTTTTCTGATAATAATGCTAATTTAAATGAACATACAATTGAAATACTGTAAACGATAATTAATGTTAAATATACTCCTAAAAATTTTATTAAAATAGGAGATATTTTACTTGAAATTTCCCAAGCAAAAATAAAGTGAATTATATACATTGAGAATGAAACTGTTCCTATACGTAATAATAACGGGTGGTTTAAAAATTGTTTTTTTTTGAATATTTCAATTAAAAAAACAAATGAAATACCTGAAATAAATGGTATTATAGTAAAAAGATGATTAATTTTTAATAACCATAAAAATAAAGATAATAGCGTGAGTAATACAAATAAAGTTAAATCGAATTTCCAATTCGTTTTTAAAATGCCATTCTTTTCTATGAAAAAATAAACTATTCCAGAATAGAAAACGGGAAGTTGATTAATTATAGTAAAATACATAAAATTGTCATTATAAACAGAGTGATGAGTGTAAATATAGATAATGTAAAATATTAATTGTGAAAGGATTATTATTACTATTGTTATAATAATAAATGATTGTGCAATTTGCTCTTTAATTTTTTTTGCATAAAAATATAGTAATGGGAAAATTACATAAAAAGCCATTTCAGTGCCAATTGACCATCCTCCAGGAACTATATTGTTATTTGCTGGTTGATAAAATCCATGTAAAAACAAAATGTTGCAAAGTATATTTTGAATATTGTAATACATCGGCAATTTATTTGTATAATTACTATTGTATACATACAACACAGCAATTAAAAAATATAAAAGTATTCCAGTATAATACATTGGCCCAATTCTAAACAATCGCCTTATAGCATATTTTATTGTTGAATGGTTTTCATTTTCTCTATTTGATTTTGATAAACAAAGAGTATAAGCAGATGCAATAAAAAAAAGTTGAACTCCCATTTGACAATAAGAAGTGAGTATAAATGTTGTTTTATCTAGTCCATGGATATAAGTGGAAGCATGTACCAAAATTACCATTAAAATTGCAATTCCTCTAATTGAATCGATGTGTTTATATTTCATAGAAATTTGCTTTTATTTTCAATTTAGATCATTACATTTTGGTATTAATTGAAAATTTATATTGCTTTATTTTTCAATAGTATTTTTGATGTCTCTGTATAATCTATTTAAATTCCAATCATCTAGTATAATCGCCAACACCGTCTTTACCTGGTTATAAGGTAGCCACATAGGAATAGAATAGTCATTTATATATCTTATTTTAAAGAGCAAACAAAGGAACAAAAATAATTGCTAACTACCTTATACCGTTGGTAGTTTTTCTAACTATTTTGGAGATATTGAAGTTGAGGGTTCATCACTGTAACAAGTGTAATATAATAAATAGAATTGGTCGTAAAATAAACCCCGAGGGTTTTTAAAACCCTCGGGGTTTATTTTACGATTTTGAGATTAAGTCTCCAATATTGGAAAATATAACAAACGGTATTTCCTTAAAGTCCTGCATCATTTAAAAAGAGCAAGAGTTTTGCATGGTTATCAATTTCAAGCTTTTTGCGAATTTCCCCTCTTTGCCATTTCACAGTTGGAATACTTACGTGGAGCAATCGAGCTGTTTCTTCAACTGTTTTTCCAGCAACAATTAATCGTGCAAATTCTATGTTTCTTTGTGTTAATCGATTCATTAGTATTCTAGTATTTCGATTATTTGTAAATGTTGTTTTTTCAGGACAATCCGAAACTAAGTTTATGATATTAAATGTATGAATTTCTTTGCCATTGTTACCCGTATACACCATCGAGCTATTAATTTGAACGGGAATAAAGTCTTTATGATTTTTACTCCTAATCCTATAGATAGCTTCATGTTTTGTTTGTATCCCTAAAGCAAACAAATGAGTTGCCTCTTTAAAAACTTGGAAGTCGTTGGGGTGTAATATTTCCTGAAAAATTCTAAAATCTTTACGTTTCAATTCCATTTCGGAATAGCCTAAAAATTGTTGCGTTAAACTATTGCAGGCACACATTGTTCCTGAACTTTTTGCTTTACTAGGATGTAATAACAGCGTGAATGTCATTAATGGAATAATGTCAACGATGTTGCGATAGAGTGATGAATGTGGATTCATAACAGTAAAAACAATAAATGAATTGGTCGAAAATGATTGTTAAACTCAGTTTTAATTTTCGATTCAAAAATATTTAAAATGTCTAAACTAAAAACTATACTTAGGTATAAAAAATGATTTTTATTTAATAATACTTTTGACTCGATTCACAATTAACAAAAAGCAATTATCATATATGGAACAACTCAATAAAAACATAAAATCTCTTTTCTATTCCATGGGAATAAGCTTGGAATATCGAAAACAGTTAATTATATGTAATACGTTCCTAAAAAGAAACATGAAAAATCTATTTATAAACATGAACACATTGTTATTGTATAAGAAAAGTGATTTCCTGTTTATAAAATTACTTTTTATAGATATAAAAAACGTGTTTATATCTATAAAAGACTTTTTTATATCTAGGATTTTAATATTTATAATTGAAATTATTTCGTTCCTCTTTTCAAAAATGTTTTTTATAAAGAGGAACGACAGTTTCTTATATATGAAAGTAACTTTAATATATAAGAAAAGGCTGTTTATACATATGAAAATAGTTTTATTGAACATAAACGTCAATTTCATGTTTATAAACGCAGCGTTTATATCTCGGAACTATAACATTCTTTCGAATTCACTTAATTATTCATTTTATATACCTAATTCATTATGTTCATACAAATCGTTTTAAGTCTTAAAGAAAGTAATAATGCTCAAATTATGGTTGTTGCCGATCATTATATAAGTAGCATGCTATCAAGTACCTTTTTCACTGAATCAATTGTTGCAAATCAGATGGAAAAAGTTAAGGATGCAACAAATAACTTACGAAATAAAATGAATGCTCCATTATATGGAACACAGAGCGAAGATATAGCTGCAGCACGTGATGTTTTAGATAGGGCATTAACTAAACTAAAAAATATTGTTCAAGATATTGCTAACGATAGTGCGGTAGCCGATGCTAATAGGGTAACTATAGTTCATAGTGCTGGAATGACAGAAAAGGCTCAAGTACATCCGCAAGCTCGTAAATTTACAGTAAAACAAGGTGACATTTCGGGAACAGTTGTCCTTACTGCTCAAGGTGGTGCAAATGCTAACGAATGGCAAATGACTACTGATATTGAAAAATGTACAAACCGCATTCCCTTGCCTACAACAGTTCCTGCCAAAACAATAGTTAGTAATTTGCAGAAAAAAACTGATTATGCGTTTTTTCATCGAGCAGTTATTTCGGGAACCGAAACAAATTGGGAAGGACCTATTATTATAACGGTGGTGTAAATCGTCGTTATTTTAAAAGATTTAAAAACAAGAAATAGCATCTCAAATTATTTTAGAATCCACGTAGAGCCGTAGCATGCTACGGCTCTTTTCTTTTTTTACTTCACGTTGAAATGCTGTGAAAATTAATTCAACAAATCATTCAAAAGGTAAAACGTTCGCAATGTTCGATAAGATGCCCTACCGGAA
>Ga0302296_1002771_pt1 | contig 11592 bp, 9 predicted proteins | sample III_Fen_N3_1_FD_194546 | JGI IMG/M metagenome (GOLD analysis project Ga0302296, IMG submission 194546) | Peat permafrost microbial communities from Stordalen Mire near Abisko, Sweden - III_Fen_N3_1 | ecosystem: Environmental > Terrestrial > Soil > Wetlands > Permafrost | place: Sweden: Abisko... | reverse complement strand
GAAGCTAAAACGGAAGCCATGTCTTATATCAATGAGATCATGGAAGAAGCCAAGCTTTCGGCAAATAAAGAGGCTAAAAAGGTGGTAGTTAAAACCATTCAGCGGGTTGCAACTGAAACAGCTATTGAAAATTCGGTGACTATATTTCACATCGAAAGTGATGAGATCAAAGGTCGTATTATTGGCCGCGAAGGGCGCAATATCCGTGCTCTGGAAGCTGCTACCGGTATTGAAATCATTGTTGACGATACGCCCGAAGCAATTGTTCTTTCAGGATTTGATCCTGTACGCCGTGAGATTGCCCGATTAGCTTTACACCAATTAGTAACTGATGGCCGTATTCATCCCGCCCGCATTGAGGAAGTTGTTGAAAAAGTCCGCAAACAGGTTGAAGAAGAGATTATTGAAACAGGTAAACGTACTACCATCGATTTGGGCGTTCATGGATTGCATCCTGAATTGATCCGTATGATTGGTAAAATGAAATACCGTTCATCCTATGGACAAAACCTTTTGCAACACTCGCGCGAAGTGGCTAACTTATGTGCCATTATGGCTACCGAGTTGGGTTTGAATGCCAAGAGCGCTAAACGAGCCGGATTGTTGCACGATATCGGGAAAGTACCGGATGATGAACCGGAATTGCCACATGCTGTGTTAGGTATGAAACTGGCCGAGCGCTTTAAGGAAAAACCTGATATATGTAATGCCATTGGAGCCCACCACGACGAAGTTGAAATGACCACTTTGCTTGCACCGATTGTTCAGGTTTGCGATGCCATTTCAGGCGCCCGTCCCGGAGCCCGCCGCGAAGTCGTTGAATCCTATATTAAACGTTTGAAAACATTGGAAGATTTGGCTCTTTCATATCCGGGAGTACTTAAAACCTATGCTATCCAGGCAGGACGCGAATTGCGAGTCATTGTTGGAAGCGATAAAATTGGCGACAAAGAATCAGAACAATTGTCGTTTGATATTGCAAAACGTATTCAGGACGAAATGACCTACCCAGGACAAATAAAAATTACGGTTATTCGTGAGATGCGCGCAATCAGCTATGCAAAATAGAAATTAACTTCAAAATATGTTAATAAATAAAGGCCGTCCATGTGGGATGGCCTTTGTTGTTTTACATACTTCCCATTCGTGGTTTAGTTGATGATATTCAGGAAAAGTATCAAAGCGTTAAAACCAGAAGACCATATTTCATTGTCGGTGTGCTTCCTGTGATTGCCGTCTAAACACTGCCGGATGACAAACTTACAGTGTCGGCGCACGTCTAACCACCGCCAACTGACAACCTTACAGTGTCGATATACGTCTAAACACCGCCGCATGACAACCTTACAGTGTTGATGCACGTCTAACCACTGCCAACTGACAACCTTACAGTGTTGGTGCATGTCTAACCACCGCCGCATGTGACCAATCAAATGGGGCAAACTTTGTTTGTATATATGGAACCGTATTGGCATGAAGAGAGCCATTTCGTTTCTTCGAAATGGCTCTCTTTTAATAAGCTTCTGATTTTTATTCTTTATTTTTTCAGGAAGGTAAAAAAAGCAAATATTGATTTGTTCTCACTCTGTTCAGCTGATCTTCTGCTTTTAAATTTCAAAATCCAGTAAGGAATTGCTGCAAGGATAAAGCCTGATATCAGGAGCAGAAAGAATAGATTGTTATTTCCGATCGTGTCGATCAAACTAAAAGCAAGAAAAATAATCAAGGCATTTGCAGCAATGATGATCAGACTTGAATGCAGGTGGTTCCCGGTCAAACGAAGCATCTGGTGATGAATGTGATTCATGTCAGGTGTAAATGGTGATTTTCCTTGCGATAAACGAATTGCAAAGATTCTGATGGTGTCAATAACCGGAACGATGATAATTGCCAGTGAAATTGCCGGCAAACCAAACAAATTTTGATTTTGTGCTGATGTGAATTCATTGAAATGAATGACTAAAAGAGCCACAATAGTTCCCAAAATAAGAGAACCTGTGTCGCCCATGAAAATTTTATTGGAAGATCCAAAAACATTGTAAAGAAAAAAAGCGATTAAACTTCCGGTTAAGCAAAAACAAGTCATGGCATAAATGTAATCACCATTATTTAAAAACAAGATTCCAAAGACTACAGATATCAGGATTCCTATTCCGGATGATAAACCGTCAATTCCATCAATCAGGTTAATTGAATTGATAATTCCGACTATTGCAATAATAGAAAGTAAAGTTCCGACAACATAATCAATTTGATAGATTCCAAAAATACCGTGAAGATTTGTAAAGTAGTAATTGCCAAAATATACCAGGTAGAAAGCCATTGCAACCTGAATAGCCAATTTGGATCTTGCAGAAACACCAACTATATCATCTTTTAATCCAACAATAAACATAACTAAAACGGCAAGAGACATATATCTTAGTTCATTTACATTGTAACTGTCTAAAGAGATAATCTGGCTGATTCTAAATCCGGTATATATGGCAATTCCACCTAAAGTAGGAACAATCTGCTTTGCAGCCGACCGATGATTAGGAACATCAACTAAATTTTTCATTCTTGCAATTTTTATGATAATTGGAATCATAAAATAGACTATAGAAAAGCTTATGAGCAGACTGAAAAAGATATTTAAATGAAGAAGCATAATCCCATTTTTTTTATAGTACAAAAGTAAGCCTATTTGTTGTTACAATGGTAAAATATATGTTATGAAATTGAAAATTATTTTTAGTAGAAAAAAATAGAGAAAGAAAAATGTAAAATAAAAAAAAAGACCGTCCCAATTAGTTTTTGAGACGGTCTTTTCAGATGAAAATTATTTTCTGGTTATTTGAAGTTCCAGTAATTTACTTCAGCTTCACCTTCTTTAGCAGATTCCTGAAGCCAGTAGGCTGGTGTTACTCGTTTGCCTGAAGTGGTTTTTAAATCTCGTTTGTATACATCTACAACCGGATTAAAGAGCATATCAGTCACGCCAATTTTGAAGGTTTCAGAGTCGGCTTCAGCAACTACTTTCACTGTATATTTATTTAATTCCAGTAGCTTTTTCAGAAAGTCGGTACGATCGGGTGAAACTCCTTTTTCAACCAAAGAGCAACGAACCCCGTCGATTTCTTCTACTATATGTTTTCCTTTATTAAGAGCCATTTTTAAGGTCGTATTAGTTTAAAAACAATTTACTGATGCTTCGGATATATTCGAAAATTCCGCTGGCAAAACCGGTGACTAATACACCTGTAATACACGTCACTAATGCAATTCGCATGGCATTTGAACTTCGGAATTCAGGAATAGGTTGTTCGTTCTTAACTATGAATATTGCCTTTATCACCAGTAAATAATAATAAAGAGAGATGGTTGCATTTAATACAGCGATCAAAACCAGAATATAATAACCGCTTCCGGCAGCTGCTGTAAATAGGAAGAATTTTCCAAAGAAACCAGCAATTGGTGGAATTCCTGCCAAAGAGAACAACGAAATGGTCATCAGCCAGCTTAGTTTCGGATTTGTTTGATATAGGCCATTATATCCTGAAATTGTTTCAACTCCCGAGGCATTGTGAATCGCAGCTACAACGCCAAATGCTCCAAGGTTGGTGAACACATAAACAAGCACGAAATAGACGATTGCAGTCATTCCAAGCTCACCGGCACCCAGAATACCCAACAGGATAAAGCCGGCTTGTGCAATCGACGAAAAGGCCAGAAATCGTTTGATATTGTTCTGACGCATGGCAAATAGGTTACCAATTGTCATCGTGGCTATAGCCAGTGTGTATATCAAAGGTTTCCAAAGTTCCACTATATTTTTAAATACTGTGAACAGAACAATGGTGAAAATAAATGCTGCGGCACCTTTTGAAACTACCGATAGGTACGATGTCACATTGATTGGAGCACCTTCGTAGACGTCGGCAGTCCAGAAATGGAAAGGCACCAACGAAATTTTGAAACCCATTCCGCTCACAAAGAATACAAATCCAAGTGCAATTAAAGCGTTTGGAGCAACTTTGGTTGCGATATCGGCAAAATAGATCGATCCGGTTGCACCGTAAATCATCGAAAGTCCGAATAATAGTATTCCTGAAGATAGGGCAGAGGACAGGATCAATTTGATACCTGCTTCGGCTGATTGACTTTTATATTTGTCGAAAGCTGCCAGCCCGGCAATCGGGATCGTTGCAGTTTCGAGTCCAATGTAAAAGATCAGGAAGTCGCCAGCTGAAATCATGAAGTTCATTCCGATCAGTGTTGACAATGTCAGGATAAAATATTCACTGATTTTGTCAGCGTTTTCCGGTTTCCGCAACCATCCTTCGGCCTGAAGAAAGACAATCAGCACAGCCAGGTTAAGGACGTTTTTCATGAAAACGGTTAGTTGGCTCGATTGGAATGATCCACCAAATAAATTACCGGTTTCTCCGGGAATAAAACCAATGAAGGTTACCAAAGCGAAAAGTACCAATGTGAAATTGATAATTTTCGATTTGTTTTTTTCGCTGGTAAAGATTTCAGCAACCAGAATAGCGAGTGCTGCTATAGTGAGCAGCAATTCGTGGCGCATGAGTATAAATTGTCCGAGATCCATATTTTTCGGTATTATTTTATTGATTCAATTTAAAAAGGAATGACCATTGCCAAACGTGCAACAATCGGTTTCAAACTTGCTACGATGGTGTCAGACAGCCAAAGTGGTGCAATACCAATAGCTGCAACAGCCAATAAAAGTGTAACAGTGCTCAACTTCTCGTACCATTTGGCATCTTTCAAATCTGCATGATGCTGATCTTTTAAAGGGCCAAGAAGCAAAATTCCAACGACTCTCAAAATATATACTGCAGTAATAACGATCGAAGAAGCAACGATTACCGTAACGACACGATGAAACATATCCTGATGTTGGAATGATCCGACAAAAACTGTCATCTCGGCCACGAAACCGCTTAATCCCGGAAGACCCAATGAAGCAAACCCTGCGATCATATATATTACTGCCAAAAATGGGATTACTTTCATTAAACCACCCATTTCGCGAATGTCGCGAGTGTGGGTACGTCCATAAATCATCCCAATCAGGGCGAAGAAAAGTGCTGTCATCAAACCATGAGAAATCATTTGAAGGATTGCTCCATCCATAGCTGTTTGATTCATCATCAGCAAGGCAAAAATCACCAATCCGCAATGGCTTACAGATGAGTAAGCATTAATGAATTTAAGGTCGGTTTGCCAAATGGCGCTGAAAGCTCCGTAAACCACACTAATCGTTGTTAGGATAATGAAAATCCAGGCCATTTCTTGTGCAGCTTGTGGCATCAGGAACATTGCTACGCGGAAACATCCGTAACCTCCCAGTTTCATCAATACTCCGGCATGAAGCATGGAGACGGCGGTTGGTGCCGAAGCGTGACCATCAGGTGACCATGTATGGAAAGGAAACAATGCTCCAAGTATTCCAAACCCTACAAAAGCGAAAGGAAAGAAGAAGCGCTGTGCCGCAACCGGAATATTTATTTTGGAGATTTCAAGAATATTAAAAGTAAGTGGGCCTCCACCTGGAGCCGAATTGTAATAAAGACCTAAAATACCAACCATAATCAAAGCAGAACCTGCCATCAACATCAAAGTCAGTTTCATGGCCGATTTTTCTTTCGGCCCTGTTCCCCAGAGACCAATAAGCAGATACATTGGTATCAGTGCCAATTCGTAAAAGAGGAACATGGTAAATAGGTCGAGTGAAATAAAGAACCCGTAAACCGCTGTGACAAGCAATATGAGCGATACAAAAAACTCCTTTGTCAGGTATTGAAGTTCCCAGGAAGCAAAGATACCTGCAAAAATCACAATTGAAGTAAGACCAATCATGGCTACCGCAATTCCATCGACACCAAAAGCAAAATGAATGTTCAAGCTTGGGTACCAGATGAAGTCAGAAGTAAACAGCATCTCGTGCATCATCCCGGTTTTTCGTGCAGCAAGGTAGGCTAGCACCAGATAAACGGTGGCTATAAGTTCTATACCCATTCCGATTGCCGATGCGAGCCGGGCACCTTTATAATCCTTGGTAAAAAGGACTCCGATCATGGTGAGAACCGGGATTAAGACTAATAAAGTTAGAATATTCATATTCCGATATATTTTTTAATTCTTCATTTCAAAAAGCAAGGAGGAAAGGTGAAAAAGGAAATGATCTTCCGATCTTCCTGTTTTTCTTTTTCCTTATTTCTTTTTTCTAATTTGTTACATCAATAAATAGATCATCGAAAGCGCTAATGCTAACGTACCGGCAACGAACGCAAATGCATAGTGCTGTAATTGACCCGATTGCATTCCTCTAATCTGGTACGATATTTTTTCGGTTGTCAAGCCAATTCCAACCATAAATGCATCGATGACGTGACGATCGAACCAGGCAATTGGGCGTGATATGTAATTGAAAATGATTTTCTTGGTAACAAAAAGATAAATTTCGTCGAAATAAAATTTGTTGTAAGTTGCCGTGTATAAAATTCCCCACCTTTCGGCAAGTTTCTCCGGAACGGCGCTTTCTTTTTTGTAAAGAATCCAAGCCATTGCAATACCAAATAATCCAATCAAGACCGATGGAACGGCTACGCCAAAGTTCATTTCTGATGCGAAAGCCAATTTGTCGGAAGTTACCAGTTTGGTAAATGGAATAAATCCGGAAAAAATAGAGGCAGTTGCCAAAAACATTAACGGAATGGTCATGGTCAGCGGCGATTCATGCGGTGTATGGTGATAATGGCGGTCTTTTCCCCAGAACACGTTAAAATACAGACGGAACATGTAGAAAGCAGTCAACCCGGCAACGATGAACTCCACAGCAAACAAAAGCATGTTGTGGTGCAAAGCTGCAACCAAAATCTCGTCTTTGCTGAAAAATCCTGAAAATGGCGGAACTCCGGCAATCGTCAAACAGGCAATCAGGAAGGTGATATGAGTTATCGGCAAATATTTGCGTAATCCTCCCATATCGTACATGTAGTTTGAATGAACCGCATGAATGATCGATCCAGCGCCAAGGAATAACAATGCTTTAAACATGGCATGTGTAAATAAGTGGAACATGGAAGCCATGTAACCTAACCCTTCTTCACCGCCATATCCTGAAACGCCAAGGCTCAACATCATGTAGCCAAGTTGCGACAAGGTTGAAAATGCCAAGACTCGTTTAATGTCGTATTGTGTGATAGCGATTATTGCAGCAAAAAGCGAAGTAAATCCACCAACATAAGCAATTATTTCCTGAGTATCAGGAGCCTGAAAATGGATCACCGGGAACATTCGGGCTACAAGGAAAACACCGGCAACAACCATCGTTGCAGCATGAATCAATGCTGAAACCGGAGTTGGACCTTCCATGGCATCGGGCAACCAGATGTGCAGCGGGAACATGGCCGATTTACCGGCGCCACCAATGAAGATCAGTGTCATGGCCCATGTCATGGCCGAAACGCCCATAAAACTCATCGAAGCTGCACTTGCGAAAATAGTCGTGCTGGGCTGGGTAAGTTTGGCAAAATCAAAAGTTCCGGTTACAAACGACAGTATGAGGATGCCAATCAGGAAACCTAAATCGGCAAAACGTGTAACAATAAATGCTTTTTTCGAAGCGGCAACTGCCGAAGGTTTTTGATAGTAAAATCCGATCAGGAGGAAAGAACTAACTCCCACCAGCTCCCAGAAAATATACATTTGGAAAATGTTGGTAGCAATAACCAAACCGAGCATCGAAAAAGTGAACAGCGATAAAAAAGCATAGAACCGCGCGAATCCTGTTTCACCTTTCATATAGCCCAGACTGTAAATATGAACCATGAATGAAATGGTGGTGACAACGACTAACATCATCACCGAAATTGGGTCGAGTAAAATACCCATTTTAATGATCAGGTTTTCGGTGAAGCGCAACCATGTCATTTCGAATGGGATAATGGTTTGAAAGCCTTCCGCCCCAAGTGTTCCACCGAAAAAATAAGTAAGCGCTGTAATTATTGAAAGTACCCATGAAATTCCCATCCCGGTTGTTCCAATCAGACCGGAAACAATTGGTTTCCATTTCATTCCGAGTAATCCGGTAACTAAGAACATTACCAGTGGAATCAGTATAATGAATACAGTGTAAGTATATCCTGCCATTTTTAATATCTTAAAATTTTAGCTCTATTTTATATTTTAAAATCAGTAAAGAGTAAAGAGGAAAAAACATTATTTTGATTTTCTTATTTCTCTTTTCTTATTTCTTTTTCTAGTACTTCATTTCGTTTACATTTTCAACTTCGATGTTCTTCATGTTTCTGTAAATATTGATGATCAGTGCGATGGCAACCGATGCTTCGGCAGCTGCAATACCAACAATGAACAGCGAAAAGAATTGTCCCTGCAATTGATCGGGATACAGGTAGCGGTTGAAAACCACGAAATTGATATTAACCGAATTCAGGATGAGTTCAACGGCCATCAACATCGTAATCAGGTTGCGGCGAATAATGAAACCGCAAACTCCGATGAAAAACATAATCGTACTAACGATTAAAAAATGTTCGAGAGGAATTCCCTGGATCATATCTCTGTGTTTTTATTTTTTTCTTTTTTAGCAATTACAATTGCTGCAATCATTGCTGCCAGCAGTAAAATACTGATCAACTCAAACGGGAGAACGTAGCCGTTTTTTTCGGTGCTCAACAACTGGTTCCCAATTACAGTCATGTCAACTGGCAATTCAGGATTCGTTGTGGCTTTGAAAGGGTGAGAAAGTATAGTTGCGAGTGCCAATCCGATACCCACAGCGCCAGCTCCAATACCCATCAGCAATTTGGTGACGTTGGGATGTTGAAAACGATGCGAAATGTGGTGTGTTAACAGGATACTGAAAATGATGAGTACCACAATACCACCGGCATATAAAGTAAGTTGAACTGCTGCCATGAACTGATAATTCAGCATAAAATATAAACCAGCAGTAGCGAGAAGCACACAAAGCAGGTAAACTGCAGCTCTCAATATTCTTCGGGTAGTGATCGACAAAAGCGAACAGATCAGGATAATTCCTGCAAACAGATAAAACATGAATACATTCATTACTTAGCCTCCTTTCTTAATTTTGAACCAGGTTGATTCAAAACTTTGGTGAGTTTACTCCGGTCGAATACAGCGTGCTCGAATTTCTGACCCCAAGCCAACGCATTCGACGGGCAGGTTTTTATGCACAATTCACAGAACGTGCACATCGACAAATGATAAATGTGCTTATCGATCACCCGTTCCAATTTGCCATCGGCATTAGGTACACGATCGGTTATAATTTCGATGGAACCGTTCGGACAGTTCATTTCACAAATTCCGCAACCGGTACAAGCGTGCTGGTTATTTTCATCGTGAGGCATGGTCACTTCTCCCTTGAACCGCTCTTCCATTTTAAGGGTCTTGCGGTTTTCAGGATATTGCTGGGTTACAATTTCTCCGGGACTGAAAAAGTACTTTCCTGTAATGCGCATTCCTGCCCACAACGACGAAATTCCTTTAAAAAGGTCGGTAAAATATTCGGTTATACTATTCATGCTATTCCGCTCTTTAGATTAAAAATGCCAGCCCATCAGGACAATAAAGGCAATGAATACAATGTTGACCAGACTGATTGGTAAAAGATATTTCCATTCCAGTGTTAAAAGTTGGTCGATTCGCAGGCGGGGGAAGGTCCATTTAAACCACATGATCACCCAAATGAGAAAGAAGGTTTTTCCAAAGAACCAAACTGCTGAAGGAATGTAGTCCATAATATGGTTCAACCCTTCCCAGTTTCCGACATGAAATGGCATCCATCCGCCCAAAAATACCGTTGCGCCCAGGGCTGCAACAATAAACATATTCATATATTCGGCAAGGAAGAAAAAGGCGAATTTGATTCCTGAATATTCAGTATGAAAACCGGCCGTTAATTCCGATTCAGCTTCTGCTAAGTCGAACGGTCCGCGATTAATTTCAGCAGTACTGGCAATCAGGAAAATGATGAATGAGATGATCGCTGGAATGTGGCCTTTGAAAATCCACCATCCGTTTGCCTGGCTTTCAACGATTCCCGAAAGCTGCATGGTTCCTGAGAAAACCACAATAGCCAACAGCGAAAGTCCAACTGAAAGTTCGTAGCTCACAATCTGGGCTCCACTTCGCATGGCGCCAATCAATGAATATTTGCTGTTGCTTGACCATCCGGCTAATAAAATACCGACGACGCTAAGCGACGATACGGCCATGACATAAAATACACCAATGTTGAAATCGATTGCCTGAAGTCCTTTGGCATAAGGCAATGCTGCCAGAGCAAGGAATGAGCAAATGATTACAATATAGGGTGCCAGATTGAAAAGCAGTGGATCTGATTTGCGGATCGGGATTAACTCCTTCATCAGCAGCTTAATCAAGTCGGCAATGGTTTGTATGATACCATAAGGTCCAACGCGGTTTGGTCCAATGCGGTTCTGCATAAAGGCACAAACTTTACGTTCGGCATACACCAGAAACAATCCGAGTAATGCGTACATTAAAAGGAAAACCAATCCGACGAGAACCATTTCAGTAAAAGTGACCCATCCGGATGACATCATGCCTGATAACCAAGCGTGAATAGAGCCGGTAAGTGTCGAAAAATCGTAGATGTTTGATGACATATTTGTGTTCATTTATCGGTCAATATCAGGGATTACAAGGTCGAGCGAACCGCTGATTGCTATCAGGTCGGCAATTTTATGTCCAGCGGTAATTTCATTCATAACAAAAAGATTGCTGAAATTTGGTGTCCTGAACTTCATGCGGTAAGGCGATTTGTTTCCGTCGCTAACTACATATACGGCCAGTTCTCCACGGGCAGTTTCTACTCTCTGGAAATATTCACCTGCCGGTAGTTTGATGATTGGCTTCATTTTAGCGGTGAAATCACCTTCAGGAATGTTGTCAACCAGTTGTTCCAAAATGCTGAGCGATTCCCACATTTCGGCCATTCTGACTTTGTAGCGGGCGAAAGTATCGCAGCCGGTTTCCAAAATTTCGTTGAACTGCACTTTATCGTAAGCGCTGTATGGTGCAATTTTACGAATGTCGCACGAGTAATTTGAACCACGTCCGGATGGACCGGTAATACCGTATCCAATGGCAGTTTCTTTACTCATGTACCCAATTCCTTTGGTCCGGTTTTGAAAAATCACGTTACCGGTAAGCAACTGATCGTATTCAGGAAGTTTTTTTCGGAAGTATTTAATGAATTCTTTGATGCGTTTCTGAAAATTGGGATGAACATCGTGCATCAGACCGCCAGGCATCACAAAACTGTGTAATAACCTTGACCCGAATGATTCTTCAAAAATATCGAGAATGTGTTCACGATCGCGCAGTCCGTAGAAGAAACTGGTCAATGCGCCCAAATCCATCCCAAAAGCACACCACCACAATTGGTGCGATGCTATTCGGTTCAGTTCGTCAAGAATAGTTCGGATGTATTTTACACGCTCCGGAACTTCAACCTGCATAGCATCTTCAACAAGCAGGCACACTGCCTCGTTATTGATATGTGCC